>QGCW01000008.1_pt1 | contig 79395 bp, 74 predicted proteins | sample 4702261 | NCBI WGS metagenome assembly QGCW01 (sample SAMN08941162, study PRJNA450518) | Sediment metagenome, whole genome shotgun sequencing project. | biome: grassland soil; feature: grassland; material: soil; isolation source: soil 14 days enrichment with methanethiol ...
GTCGACCATGCTCACAGCGTCCAATATCAGAGCAGTATCCACTCAAGTTGTCACCATAAAACAACCGCAAGGGAGTTAAACTTGTATGAATGCTAACACCAAGATAGATGTCAAAGCGGGTTATTCAGTCCATAATGTAGTATGCCCACATGACTGTCCTGATTCATGTTCCATGCTTGTTACCAAGGACGACACAACAGGCAAGGCGATCCAGATCCAAGGTGATCCGACTCATCCTATTACTCAAGGCCATTTGTGTAATAAAGTGAATCACTACCTCGATTATGTCTATAACGATAATCGGGTATTGTATCCTCATAAACGTGTAGGTCCTAAAGGACCCGGCGCTAAATTCGAGCGTATCAGCTGGGATGAAGCACTCGATACAGTTACCAACAATTTCAAACAAACTATTGCTGACTATGGGTCAGAAGCCGTGCAACCCTATTCCTATTCCGGCACCATGGGCATGGTTGGCTTTTGGACAATGGACTCGCGCTTTTGGAACAAGATGGAAGCAGCGCGTGTGGAACAATCTATTTGTATTTTTGCTGCCATGTCGGCTGGACTCCATACGTATGGAATGGCCAATACTGATATGTCTATTCATGAGGCCGCTCAAGAAGCTGAACTTATTATTCTGTGGGGTGCAAATCTGGTCTCTACAGGCGTGCATGCCATCCCTTTCTTGAAAGAAGCTAAAGAACGCGGTGCAAAGCTTGTTGTTATTGACCCACGAGAAACCCGTACCACCATGATGGCCGACTGGCATATACAACCTCGACCAGGAACAGATGCCGCCTTAGCGCTAGGTATGATGAAAGTCATTGTTGATAACAATCTGCATGATCTCGACTTTTTAAAAGAACAAACTGTTGGTTGGCAAGCGCTAATTAAAAAGAAACTCCCCGAATATTCATTGGAAAAAGTTGAAAAGATAACCGGTGTACCGGCTGATGAAATAAAAAAATTGGCATTGGAGTATGGCTCAACTAAAAAATCAGTTATCCGTGCCAACTATGGCTTAAACCGCCACCAAAACTCAGGGCAAACATGCCGTACCATTTTAACCCTACCAGCCATTACAGGCGCCTTACGCGAAAAATGTGGTGGTGCCGGTTTTGGTAATTTGGAAGAAATGTGGCTTCGTCACAATATGGAAAAGCTTCATCGACCTGATTTAGGCGATCGCGCATCAAAGCGTCAAATCAGCATGGTTCAGTTAGGATTAGCACTATCTGAAAATATTGGTGAACAGGGGAAACCACTTGATCCACCTATTAAATCGCTGTTTGTTTATAATTCTGATCCCGCCAATTGCGCTCCCAATAGTAAATCCGTCCGCGAAGGCTTAATGCGTGACGATCTCTTTGTTACCGTTCACGATACCTTCTGGTCTGATAGCTGTAATTATGCCGATATTGTATTACCTGCTGATACCCAGTTAGAGCGGGCAGATTTAGTTGCAACTTATGGCAACTGGTATTTTGTCATGAATCAACCCGTCATCGAGCCACTCGGTGAAAGTGTCTGCAACTCCGACTTATTCCGTAAATTAGCTGACAAAATGGGGTATGTCGAAGAAGGTGATAATGCCTTTACACAAACGGATGAAGAAATCATTCGGGATGTTCTGGTCGATGGCGACCACAACCCGTTGATGGAAGGTATCGACTATGAAGAACTGAAAGAAAGAGGTTGGGCGCGAGCTAATACGGGCAGTAGACGACGTGACTTTCTGAACAAAGGCTGGCCAACACCTAGCGGTAAAATAGAAATTTACAGCGCGACATTAAAAGACCAAGGTATTGATCCCCTGCCAAGTTATGTGCCAGAAGTAGAAGGAGTGGAAGATCCCAAGCGCAAAAAATTCCCGCTACAAGTGTTGAGTTGTGCCTCGCATCATTTTATTGGTAACTCATTTCAACAAGTCCCTCGTTTGCAAGCAATGATGTCACGACCAACTGTTGAGTTGAGCCCTAAAGACGCTAAAAAGCGTGGTATCAAAGATGGCGATCTCTGTCGACTTTATAATGATCGCGGTGAAACATTTGCCCACGCCGTTATTATCAAAAAATTATTGCCCGGCGTGTGTAATACCCAAAAACAATTTAAAGGTAGCAATACGTATGGGGGCGTTAATATCAATGCACTGAATACTGAAATGTTAACTGATTTTGGTAACGCACCGACTTTCTACTCATGTCTTATCGACGTCGAACTGGCAAGTGACAAGGTCAAAAAAGATATTCTCAAAGCTTGGGGTGGAGAAAAAGGCTATATCAAACGTTGGCGTGAAGACCCAAGAAATAAAGGTATTAAAGCCACCGACAAAGAAATTCTTGCGGCTGCTAAACAAATTCACACAGGAGTATTCGAATAATGGCCAAGTCAAAATTAGCTGTCTTTAATGACCCTTTTGATAATCTGTTACCCATTCCTGAACTGAGTATTCAGCATAAACGAGTCAGTAATCATCACGGCGTCATCAGCCAAGTTAAGTCGCTAACCCATGATACGATAGAAGTTACCGTGAAATACGATTCCGACATTGGGTTTATTGATGCCCGGGCCGGTCAATATGGCACACTTAAAGTTGATGATTTAGAACGACCACGGGCGTACTCTTTTGCCAAATCACCTGAATTAGAAAACCCCAATGAAGTCACTTTCTTTATCCGTCTCGTCGAAGGCGGCGGACTTTCAGAGTGGTTTAAGGAAAAAGATCGTCAAGGTGAAAGCGTGACAGTCAGTGGTCCGATGGGTCACTTTGGCCTTGATAAATCTGATAACACGATAGTATGTATCGCCGGTGGTAGCGGCATGAGTGCCATTAAGGCAGTAGTGGAACATGCCTGTCATGAATCAGTAGCGAGAGATTGTTATTTTTTCTATGGCGCCAGAACACAAGCCGATCTTTATTGCCAAGAGGAAATGGCAGACATCGCTAAAAAATGGCACCCAGATCATCATTTTGAATTCATTCCGGTATTATCGATGGAACCAGAAGACAGTGACTGGGATGGGCCGCGTGATTTTGTCACTGACTATTTAAATAAGCACTATATCCAACAGGGGAAGCTCAACCCAGACACCTTGAGTGCTTTTTTCTGTGGACCGCCAGCCATGATTGATCACGGTGTCAGTGTATTAACAGGTGCTGGCGTATCAGCTGATAATATTCGCTACGATAAGTTTGAAGATGCACGCTCCCCTGCCCCCGTCATAGACAATACGGAATGCGTGCTCTGTGATGAATGTTTGTTAGTAAAACCAGCTGAAAATTGTATTGTTGAAGCAACTAACTTCACCTTATCCGGCATTGGCAAAAACCGTAAAGTCACTGACTTTTCTCGAATTTCGCCAACTGAAACATCCGGTATTTACTATAACGCATTATATATCGATGAAAGCAAATGTATCCGGTGTTATGCCTGTGTCGATGCCTGTCCACATGGCGCTATCTCACCAGACAATAAAGCAATACCTGAACTACTAAAAATGTAATAGCTAGAGAGCGAGTCCTACACCCAGCACAAATGGATTTGTGCTGAAAATGGCTATTGCTACTGCTATGACAACAATTACAGCTTACTTCCTGCAAGCTTACGGATAATCACATAAAAGATAGGTGTGAAAAACAAACCAAATATAGTCACCCCGAGCATGCCTGAAAATACGGCAATACCGATATCATTCCGCATTTCCGAACCAGCACCCGTCGATATCGCCATCGGTACCACACCCATAATAAAAGCAAACGAGGTCATCAATATTGGGCGGAGTCGCATATGACTCGCTTGTACTGCGGCCTTAATCGTCGATAGTCCCTGAATTTCCAACTCACGAGCAAATTCCACAATTAAGATTGCATTCTTACTCGCCAATCCTGCCAGCACAAATAAACTGATCTGGGTGAAAATATTATTGTCGCCTTTGGTTAACCATACGCCTGTTACAGCAGCTAAAATCGACAATGGCACAATAAGGATAACCACCAACGGTAAAGACAGGCTCTCATATTGTGCTGCCAACACTAAAAACACCAACAACAAGCATAATGGGAAGATATAAATAATTGTGTTGCCACTTAATATCTGCTGGTAGGTGAGTTCCGTCCATTCATAATCAAAGCCCGTGGGTAGCGTCTTGTCTAGTATTGTTTTGATAACGTCCTGTGCCTGACCACTGGAGTAACCCTCAGCAGCATTACCATTGATATCGGCTGCCAGATAGCCATTATAATGCGTTGCACTTTCAGGGCCATAACTGTCATGCACGGTCACAACACTGCCTAAAGGCACCATTTCACCTTCATTATTACGAACTTTAAGCTTGATCACGTCCTCGGGACTCGATCTGAACTCTGCGTCGGCCTGGGATATCACCTGATAAGTGCGTCCAAACTGATTAAAGTCATTGATATAAAGCGACCCCAAATAAATCTGCATTGTGTCGAATATATCTTTAATATTAAGCCCCAGTTGCTTGGCTTTCGTTCGATCTAAATCTGCATAAAGTTGTGGCACACTGATTTTGTAGTTGGAGTAAACATTACTCAGGGCAGGGTCCTGTCTCGCTTGACCTAATACACTTTTTACAACTTCATCCAGTTTTTCATAACCAAGGTCAGCTCTGTCCTCAATTTGTAGTTTAAAGCCACCTGTCGTCCCAAGCCCTCTCACAGGCGGTGGTGGAAAAATAGCCACAAACGCTTCTTTAAGGCCACCGAACTTCATTTGTAATTTATTAGCAATGGCACCGGCAGACAATTCGTCACTCTCGCGTTCATCAAAGGGTTTTAAGGTCACAAATACAATACCGGCACTCGCACTATTGGTGAAACCATTAACAGATAGACCTGGGAATTGAACAGCACTCTCGACACCGGGTTCAGCTAAGGCAATATCGCCCATCTGACGAATCACCTCTTCAGTACGCGATAAGCTAGCGCCATCAGGTAGTTGAGCGAAGCTGATTAAGTATTGTTTATCTTGTGGTGGCACAAAACCCTTGGGAATTTCATTAAACCCAACCGCTGTTATAGCAATCAAAAACAAATAAATAGCAAACGCTAATGTTTTATGACCAAGCATCGTTCTTACAGTTGATGAATAACCATGAGAACCCCGTTCAAAACCACGGTTAAACCACTTAAATATAAAGCCAAACACTCTATCTAAAACGCGGGTAAGCCAATCTTTTGGCGCTCCTCTTGGCTTTAACAATAAGGCTGATAAAGCGGGACTTAATGTCAGTGAGTTAAAGGCCGAAATCACAGTAGAAATTGCAATCGTCAGGGCAAATTGTTGGTAGAACTGTCCCGTTAAGCCACTGACAAATGCAATCGGTACGAACACAGCGACTAACGTAAGAGAAATGGCAATGATTGGCCCACTCACCTCGGTCATTGCTTGGTAACTGGCTTTCAGCGGCGACAAGCCTTTTTCAATATTTCGCTCGACGTTTTCAACCACCACAATGGCATCATCAACCACAATACCAATGGCTAAAACCAAACCAAATAATGACAAGGTATTAATAGTGAAGCCAAACAACCACATCAAAGCGAATGTACCAATGATAGATACTGGTACTGCTAACAGCGGGATAATCGACGCACGCCAAGTTTGCAGAAATAAAACAACAACGATGACGACGAGAGCCAACGCTTCCAGCAATGTCATGATTACGGCTTTAATCGAATCTTTGACGAAAATAGTGGGATCATAAACAACCTGATAATCCATACCTTCTGGAAAACGTTGTTTGAGATCTGCCATCGTAGATCGAACATTGTCCGAAATTTCAATTGCATTAGCATTAGGAGCCTGAAATATTGGAATAGCGACAGCCGGTTGATTATCAAGCATTGAATTCAGACTGTATTCAGCAGCCGATAATTCAACCCTTGCAATATCTTGCAAGCGTGTAATTTCACCGTTGTCCCCTGCCTTAACGATAATTTTGTTGAATTCATCAACGGATTCCAGGCGACCTTTAGCATTAATAGGAAGTTGTAACTGTGTGCCGTTATTCATTGGTGCGCCACCAATTAAACCGGCTGAAACTTGGACATTTTGCTCTTTGATTGCAGAGACAACATCATTAGCGGTTAACTGACGTTCAGCTATTTTTTCCGGGTTCAACCAAATACGCATCGCATAGTCGCCCGAACCGAACAGGCGAACCGAACCCACGCCAGATAATTTGGCCAACTCGTCTTTAACATGAATCAGGGCATAGTTGCGTAGATACAGTTCGTCATAACTTTTATCCGGCGAAATCAAATGTACAACCATGGTTAAGTCTGGCGAGCTTTTCACCACAGTAACCCCAATTTGGCGTGTTACTTCAGGCAGTCTGGGTAGCGCTCGTGATACACGGTTTTGCACCAGTTGTTGGGATAAATCAGGATCGGTGCCAATTTTGAATGTAACCGTCAATGTCATGCGACCATCTGATGTGGCCTGTGATGACATATAAAGCATATTTTCCACGCCATTGATTTGTTCTTCCAGTGGCCTGGCAACGGTTTCAGCGGTTACTTTAGGATTAGCGCCCGGAAAAGAGGCTGTTACCACAACGGAAGGCGGGGCAACCTCAGGATATTCCGAGATTGGCAGTTGGAACATGGCTAACAGACCAGCAATAAAAATCAATAACGACAATACGCCGGCAAATATAGGCCTATCTACAAAAAACTTAGAAAAATTCATCCGTCCCTAAACCTAAATGTGAAATTGCTATAGGCTGCACAGCTCAAGGTTGAGCCGTTTCAGTATCAAGGATATTGGGGCTGACAGTCATGTCGGGTCGAATTTTAATAACACCGTTCACAACCACTTTGTCACCTGCATTCAATCCAGACAAAATGATTTGTGACTTGTCCACCTGTTGACCTAATGTGACTGTCCTGTATTGAACAACGTTATTGTCATCAATGACATAAACAAACTTTTGTGTCTGATTAGTACCAATTGCTTGCTGTGGGATCATTAAAACATCGACTTTATCTGCACTGCCAAGTCGAATATCTGCATACATCCCTGGTTTTAATATTCCGTCAGTATTATCAAAAATAGCTCTGGCTCGAATAGTACCTGTTGCGGCATCCAGCTGGTTATCAAACGCATATATCTGCCCTTGATAAACACTACCATCCGTCAGTCGCATTTCTACCGGCATTGCTGTGATATCAGGATTGGCCCTGATCGCTGCAAGATAGCTTTGCTCATCAATACTAAATTCACCGTAAAGACGTTGATTGGAAACTAATGTTGCTAGAACAGGTGCGCCAGTGTTTGTTTCGACGATATTGCCAACGGTTAATTCAGCACGACTGATTTGACCATCAAACGGCGCCTTAACTAAGGAATAGTCGACATCTAATTGCGCTTGGGCCAACGCACTTTTTGCTTCTTCAACGGCTGCTTTTGATACCAGATATTGATTCCTAGCCTGATCAAAGACGCTTTCTGAAACCAATTTCTTTTTCACCAGAGCACGAGCACGTTCTAATTCATCTTTCGCCAGAATATAACGTGACTCTGCCGATTTAATCTGAGCCTGAATCTTATCGACCATCGCTTGATAAGGTCTGGGATCAATTAAAAACAGCGGTTGATCCTGCTCAACATAGTCACCATCTTCAAAGAATACTTTTTTGATCTGTCCACCAACCAATGGTTTTATATTTGCCTCTTCCACTGCAGACAGGCGACCGGAAAACCGTGTCCAGAGACGTGTTTGCTCGGTTTTTACAACCAACACATCCACAGATGGCGGTGGGGGCGTTTGTGCGTCTGCAATCCTTATGATCGATAGCATCATAATTAGCCCAAACAAAACCCCTTTTAGCAAACTACTCGGCATGGATAACGCCATGATAATATCCTGAAATGTCCTAAAAATAACCCAATCCCTGTATATAGAAACAGATAGAAAGCTTCGTATTATAACGTGTAGCCGAGTTCGAGGATTAAAAAATGATTATAAAGCTAAAAGCAGATTGTCTATCGTCTCAGCACGAAACGACCAAGGTGTTCAGCTAAACTATAAGCGGCACTAATATAACGCTGCCCTTTTGCAACTGCAAGTTATATGCGTTTTTAAACGAGTGGGCATTAGTAGGAATAAAAGTTTTATATGACTGTAAAGCAGCAAAGAAAACATGTCGTTTTCATCTCATAAACGTCCTGTAATACAAAGCCTATTACCTAGCTTTGCCTTATTGTAGTCAACATGCTCTTACTATTCAGGCCATCTCTCAAGCAAGCATTTATCACTATAAGAAGACAAAATATCTTGCCATTATTTTTAACAAATTAAACAACTAAACTTGACAATTATCATCATAAATTTACAAACTAATAATGAGTTTCATGTCTTGCCCTAGACAATAAGGAAAGGGCTTTTGTCGACGCGATGGCATCGTCGACTATACAGGGAGGTAAATTATGCAAAAAATGCTTACGCTTATTGCCGCGCTTTTTTTAGGCGCACAACAGCTCTACGCCAGTCCACTAGGACTACCCGAAGTCCCCATACCAGCAGATAATCCGCAAAGCAAAGCGAAAATCAAGCTAGGGGAAAAGTTATTCCATGATGTTCGATTCAGTAAAACAGGCACTGTAAGTTGTGCAACCTGTCATGATGCAGGTAAAGCATTCACTGATAGTCCGCTAAGAACATCAAAAGGGATTAACGAACTGACCGGCACACGTAATGCACCAACTGTGGTTAACGCCGTTTATTTCACCACGCAATTTTGGGATGGTCGTGAAGCAAGTTTAGAATCACAGTCAGCACAACCATTCATAAACCCGGTTGAAATGGGCCTGGAAAGTCATCAGCCTATTATTGATATTGTACAAAGTGATCGCAAATACCAGACTGCTTTTGCCAAAGCTTTCGGCATCGACTCAGATGCTATCTCCATGAAACATGTCAAACAAGCCATCGCTAGTTTTGAACGTACAATAGTAGCCGGCAACTCCAACTTTGATAACTATTATTTTGGTAACAATAAAGGGGCGATGAAACCCGCTGCAGTACGTGGGTTTCAAGTATTTGTCGGCCAGGGTCGTTGTGTCTCATGCCATACTATCCAACAAAACCATGCCTTATTTACAGATAATCGTTTTCATAATATTGGCGTCGGTTTTAATAAAGTTGCCCAAGATATACGCCCGCTCAGCAAAGCCTATTCAACGGCTAAAGCACAAGGCGAAAATGTCGACATTGCTGTTTTGACCAATAAAAACACCTCAGAACTAGGTCGTTTTGCTATTGATGATTCATGGAATAGTATGGGTGCTTTTAAAACGCCCACGTTACGTAATATCGCATTAACAAAACCCTATATGCACGATGGCAGCCTGGAAACCTTAGAAGATGTGGTTGATTTTTATAACAACGGCGGTCGAGTCAATGAAGACGATCCAGTTAATGATTTTCTAAGTAGTGGCATACGGCCACTCAATCTTACAGAACAACAAAAAAAGGACTTGGTTGTATTCCTTCGCAACCTCACTAGCCCCAGCATTGTTCAATCAATGAGGAATTAAGTAATGGATAGACGAAATTTCATCAAAAAAGCCGGTTTGTTAACTGCAGCTAGTGCTTTACCTATGAGTGTCATTGAACTCAGCTATGCTAATACCACTGATAATTTTAGTTTTGCCTTTGTCTCTGATTCACATATCCAGCAAATTAAAGGTAGTCAGTTTGTACGTAACTGGGATAGAGGACTGATTCGTGCAGTTGCCGAAGTTAACCTGCTCGACCCTAAACCAGACTTTATTGTTTATGGCGGCGATATAGCCCAGATTGGTACTGCGGCTGAAATTGATCACGGCCTAGATCTTCTTTCTAATCTTAATGGCATGACCCATTTTGTTATGGGCGAACATGACTACTATCTTGACTTGGGTGAACATTGGTCTAAACGGCTTGGCCCTCAATATTACAGCTTTGATCATAAAGGCGTGCACTTTGTTGTGCTAAATAGCATATTGACAGATGATCACTGGACACATAAATGGTCCAGTGGTGAGGAACGTATGGGGGTGATGGCTGGCCTAGACGATCCCCGAGGCTCTCCCTTTATGGTCGGTGAGACACAACGGGCTTGGCTGGCACAGGATTTAGCTAAGATTGATACCGCAACACCACTCGTCGTTTTCTCTCACTCGCCGTTACAAAAGATCTTTAAAAACTGGAATTTCTGGACTGATGATGCCGAACTGGTGCAAGACTTATTAAAACCTTTTGACAATGTGAATGTGTTTTACGGCCATGTCCATCAAATTCAATATAATCAAATTGGTAATATTCGTTTCCATTCGGCAATGGCAACCGCCTGGCCTTGGCCTTACCCACGTAGCTATGCTCAAGCGCCGAGTCATATGCCCAAACTCACTGTACCAATGAATCGAGCAGATCCCTTCTTTGAACGCGATGCCACCGGTTGGCAATTTATTGATATTCACAGTGGCAAGGCTGATATTGACTATTATCTGCCACAAAATAAACGTCGCCACATTAAGGCTAATGAATTCACCAGCCAGCCTGAAGATGTTGATTATCAGGATAAACAAACAGCTGCACAAAAACACTATTGAGGAGCAAAGACATGAGAACAGCTTACTATTTTCTGCTTACATTAATGGTGTCAACCGGTTTTCATTCCACAAGCTACGCCATCGATTTTACTGAGGACGATGTAGCACAAGACAAACAGATCTTTATGGATGTGGTTGAGCGTGGGAGAGCCATTTTCGTCGATCCTAACCTTGGCAGTAACGGCGTGGTTTGCGCCCAATGTCACCCTAACGCAGCCAACACCCACCCTGAAACATACCCTAAATTTCAGCGACAATTGGGTAAAGTGTCTGTGATGTGGGAAATGATTAACTGGTGCATCATGAATCCGCTTGAAGGTATGGAACTTGATGCTGATGACCCAGACATGATTGCATTACAAGCATATATTACTCATGAACGCCGAGGGGTTAATCTCGAGGCAGGTAAACGATAAACACCTAAGCAAGGTCAGTGATACTGACCTTGCTTTCACTGTTTTGTCACTGCCAGTAGCCCGGTAAAATTGATAGTCTGGTAATACAGCACATTATAAAATACGCGTACACCATCCACATTCGCTGTTAAAGTTTGTTACAGTATCTCACAAAGTAATTGAGTTAAAAGTGGCCATGTCATCGACGCAACTTCGCATTTTGACCTATAACATACACAAAGGCTTCAGTGCTGGTAATCGCCGTTTTGTTCTGCATCGTCTAAGAGAGGCGCTGCTGGAATCAAACGCAGATATTTTACTATTGCAGGAAATGCAAGGTGAACACCGGCATTATGAGCAAAAACATCAGGAATGGCCTGATTGCTCCCATTCCGAATTTTTAGCTCAAGATGAGTGGCCGCATATTGCCTATGCTGAAAATGCACGTTATAGCCTTGGCCATCATGGCAATGCTATTTTAAGTAAATTCCCATTCATTTCCTGGGAAAATATTAACGTCTCCCCCGTTTCATGGGCAAGCCGCAGTTTACTCCATGGTGTTATCCATATTCCTGGACTCACTGATAACCTACATATTATCTGTATTCATCTGGGACTGATGAGTGCTGAGCGTCGTAAGCAGTTTGATATCTTATGTCGGCGTGTTGAAGAGCATGTTCCTCGCGACTCGCCTTTAATCGTAGCCGGTGACTTCAATGACTGGACACAACAGGCAGAAAAACTGTTTTCACAGCGTTTTGAGCTGAAAGAAGCCTATCAAACACTGCACAAGCGCCATGCACGTACCTGGCCTGCCTGGCTTCCCATTCTTAAAATGGACCGAATCTATTATCATGGTATTGAACCCAGTTTTTGTGAACGTCTCGATCAAGGGATCTGGCAACGTTTATCCGACCATGCCCCCCTGATTGCAACGTTTGAGCTAGACACCCGTAACAATAGCCTTTTAGCTACCGGCTAAATCACGCCTCATGGTCTCGTATAAAGACCCAGTTATCACCTTCTGACATTTCTTCGCTGTAACGGTATCCCTCACTGTTAAAATCTTTTAATAGCTCGGGCTCATCAATCTGATGATCAATAATATAACGGCTCATCAATCCCCTAGCCTTTTTGGCATAAAAGCTAATGATCTTATATTGCCCGTTTTTCCAGTCTTTAAAAACAGGCGTAATAATTCTTGCTTTAAGCTTCTTCGCCTGGAGCGCTTTAAAATATTCATTTGAAGCCAAGTTGATCACAATCTCATCATCGGTTGTATTGTCGATTTCTTCACGCAATGCGTCTCCCCAAAACTGGTAGAGATTATCACCTCTTGAATTGGCAAATTTGGTTCCCATTTCCAAGCGATACGGTTGTATCAAATCCAACGGTTTAAGCACGCCGTATAAGCCAGAGAGAATACGTAAATGCTGTTGTGCAAAAGTAAAACTTTGCTCACTCAGCGTTTCCGCATCCAGACCGGCATAAACATCACCTTTAAAAGCTAAAACTGCCTGTTTTGCATTGTCAGGGTTAAACGGTGCTTGCCAGGATTGAAAACGAGCAAGATTAAGTCCGGCTAACTTGTCACTTAGTTTCATTAAGCTGGCAATCGCAGGTGCCGATAATTCTTTTAGTTCATTAATTAACAGTTGAGACTGGTCCAAGAACTTTGGCTGACTATAATTTTGTGTGCAAGGCTGGCTCTCAAAGTCCAATGTTTTAGCCGGGGATATAACAGTAAGCATGTTCCTAATATCCTAAGTGATTTATATTAAAGCAATAATTTTAAGCAAACAGAACTTTACCATGTCTTTTTGTAATACACCAAATGGATAACAAAACTAGAGCAAAAGGCAATTTTATGGGAAACTTGGCTACCAATAATAACGAATCAAAAAACTGCACCTCAATGAAATCCCTTGTTCACATTATCGATGCCCTTAATGAAAAAGTGGGACGCATGACTGCGTGGCTAGTTCTCGCCATGGTATTACTTATTTGCTATGACGTCTCGATGCGATATTTATTTCATCAGGGCTCAGTTGCATTACAAGAATTAGAGTGGCATTTGTTTGCGCTTATCTTTTTACTCGGTGCTGCCTATACCTATAAACACAATGATCATGTTCGCGTCGATATCTTATACCAAAGTAGTTATCTAACAGATAAACATCGGGCATGGATTAATATTCTAGGCATACTTTTTTTCTTATTACCTTTTTGTATTCTCGTGTTATTTACTAGCTGGCCCTTTGTTGAAAATGCGTTTTATTACAATGAAGGCTCGCCTGATCCCGGTGGCCTACCTTATCGCTACCTGCTAAAAGCCAGCATACTTATTGCCTTTGCGCTACTCGTACTACAGGGTATTGCAGAACTGTTTCGTAATATTTTGCAACTGACTGAACAGGAAACCAACTAATGGAAATCTGGGCTTTAGTCATGTTTGCAGTGTTGTTTCTATTATTACTGCTTGGTTTCCCTGTTGCATTTACCTTAGGGGCTGTTGCTTTCACTTTCGGCAGCATTTTTCTTGGCTTCGACTTTTTTGATCTGCTCCCCCTTCGCATTTGGGGCATTATGACTAACTTCACATTATTAGCTGTGCCATTGTTTGTTTTTATGGGGGTCGTGTTAGAAAAATCCGGTATCGCTGAAGAATTATTAGAAACCATGGGTCGCTTATTCAGGCAAGTGCGCGGAGGCTTAGCCATTTCAGTGGTCCTTGTTGGTGCACTATTAGCAGCGACAACTGGTGTGGTGGGGGCCTCTGTTGTCACTATGGCTGTCATAGCCTTACCTTCAATGCTGAAACATGGTTATGCCCCTTCGCTGGCCGGCGGTACCATTGCTGCATCAGGAACCTTGGGTCAAATCATTCCGCCCAGTATTATTTTAATTTTGTTAGGTGATGTGATTGGCGTACCTGTAGGTGAATTGTTTATCGCTGCAGCTGTACCCGGTATGTTACTGGTTGCTGCCTATATAACTTACATAGCTTTTATCGCGTGGAAGCATCCCTCATTAGCGCCCGCTATCCAAAGCACTGATAAGACTGATGACCTGGCATTACAGGTCATCAAAAGCTTATTACCTCCCTTAGCCCTTGTATTAGCTGTACTCGGTTCCATCTTTTTTGGTATTGCATCACCCACAGAATCTGCAGCGGTAGGGGCACTCGGAGCCATGCTATTGGCTGCCTTGCATGGTCGGCTTAAATTGCCAAATCTGACAATGGCAATGCAACAGACAACGCGTTTGACCAGTATGGTGTTTTTAATTTTAATTGGTGCAACAGCATTCGGTTTGGTTTTTGTTGGTATGGGGGGTGATAACTTAATCTTTGATATATTCAATAGCCTGCCAGGCGGTAAGTGGAGCTTTCTGGTTCTCAGTATGCTACTCATTTTTATACTTGGATTTTTCTTAGACTTTATCGAAATCTGTTTTATTGTCGTACCGATCATTGCGCCTGTTGCTATCCACATGGGCCTCGATCCACTTTGGTTCGCCCTGCTTATTGCCTTGAACCTACAAACTTCTTTCTTGACACCCCCTTTTGGCTTTTCATTGTTTTACCTAAAAGCCAGTGCCCCTACACTTAAACTACAAGATATCTATCATGGCATCATGCCTTTTATTGTTATCCAGCTCATAGTATTGGGTGTAATAATGGCTTGGCCGGGTATTACCTTGTGGTTGCCAGGCCTTATGCAATAAATAGTTCATCGCCATGTGCCTTGTTGATTTAGCACATACTGTAAAAAAACAAGCTACTTATATAATTTTAACCATTAGACGAGCGCTATTGCAGGGCAAATTTTTATGGAATAGTTATTCAATTTTTAGTTAAGAAGTACCATCAAGGCATTGTGAATCCTCACAGGCATTCACTTCAATTGTAATATGCGCTAATTTCTTAAAATCACGGAGTAAGTGCTTGTAATGATTCGCTGTGTTTGGCTGGTGCGTTACCAACGCAATAATGGCAGCATATTGGTTGGGTCCAACTTTCCATATATGTAAATCAGAAACCTGATTATCAGCATCACTTTCGATCACATCAATAATCGCTTGTCGATAATCCTGCTCAATACTGGCATCTAATAATATCGGACTGGTTTGTTTCAGCAGGTTATATGACCACCGAGCAATAATGACTGCCCCCACTATCCCCATAACAGGATCCAGCCAATTCAGCCCCCAATATTTCCCAGATACGAGCGCAATAATCGCCAACAGTGATGTCAATGCATCTGCAAGGACATGCAGGTAGGCTGCACGTAAATTATGATCGTGATGGTGATTATGCTCGTCATGATGGTGATGATCTTTTAGTAATAATGCACTGATTACATTAATGACGAGACCAATCGTTGCAATCAGAATAGCTTCATTAAAAAGAATGTTCTGTGGCTCAACTAGCCGCTGTAATGATTCTATCGACATCACCAGCGCTACAACAAACAAGGCAATTGCACTGGCAAAACCACCTAAGACATTCACTTTGCCCGTGCCAAAACTATAGGCTGGATTATCAGCATGTTGGCGCGCATAACGGTAAGCAAACAGAGTGATAAAAAAGGCGGCAACATGCGTCGCCATATGCCAACCATCCGCCAACAAGGCCATTGAACTGTAGACACTGCCGGCAATAATTTCTACCACCATAGTGATGGCTGTCAGCAGTAAAACGTATTTTGTTCTTCGCTCACCTTTCTGATTTTTAACTGCAAAATCATGGGAATGTTGCCAGTTTTCGGTTGAATGAATATGCATAAATTTTTTTACCGTACTACGTTGAGTGATCTGATCTTTCTTAGGACTAAGCTTATCTTATAACTCAGTTATATCACTGCAGGTTGTTATTAGCCTATGACGTCACATTAGCTGCCAGGTAAACAATATTGGCACAGCACAAGAAAGCAAGTACAAAAGCAATACTTCGTAGCCATGCATGATCGAGAATATAAAACATAGCATGAAGCAGCCGGAAGGTGATAAAGGCCATAGCAAGTTTGTCTAAAGACATTAAATCCAGTCCTGAAGCGAATGCTATAAACACAGTCGCCGTATAAATCGCTAATGCCTCCCAGGCATTCATTTGAGCAGCATATACCCTTGCCCCAGTTCCTTCTAACAGAACTTGCTGTTGTCTGGGATGATGATTATCAAAACGGCCGAACTGTTTAACTCGATAAACCCCGCCTAACCAGGCCAGTATAAAAGGGATAACAGCAGCAATAACTAAGGAATATAAAATAATTGGCATATCGATGGTCTCCTATCGGTGAGGCATGGCTAGTGATAAGTCATTTTCCACTAAGTCTGCATACTCTGAACCTGATGAATCGAAGGCTTATCTAATACAGTCATCAGTAAGCGATCAAAACCGACTGCAACACCAGCGCATGGCGGCAAACCGAACGTCATGGCAGAAAGCAGGTTTTCATCTATCGGCATTTCAGCAATCCCAAGTTCGCGGCGCTGCTTATTGTCTGCTAGAAAACGGTGTCGTAATTCCTCGGCATCCAGCAACTCATCATAACCATTGGCTAATTCCATACCACGGGCATAGACTTCAAAACGTGCTGCAACCTGATTGCCGCTGTCATCAATACTAATTTTGGCTAATTGCGCCTGTGATGGTGGGAAATCATAAATAAAAACAGCATGCTCTGATTGGGCAAGTTGAGGCTCAATAACCTCACTCATTAGTAGCTCTAACCAGCCATCACGTGTTAATTGTAAATCAGCAGACAAACTTGGAATACGTTGTTTGGCAAGCTGTTCTATCTCTTTGTCTGAGCTGGAAAAAACATTAAGCTGCAATTGCTCAATAAAAACGTCCTGATAGCTGAGTCGACGACTGCTGTGAATGGCAAAAACCTGATGCAGTAATGTGGCTACTTCGTCCATCAGCTGTGTTAAATTGAACCCCGGCCTATACCATTCCAACATGGTGAACTCCGGGCTATGTAATTTGCCTTGTTCACCATTACGAAAAACTTTGGCAAGCTGATAAATAGGACCTGAACCTGCGGCCAACAGACGTTTCATCGCAAACTCAGGTGATGTTTGCAAATAATATGTCTGCCGATGAGATGATGCTAATGGCAGAAACTCCGTCTGAAAACTCGTTAAGTAAGCTGCTGTCGGTGCGCTCGATGACAAAATAGGCGTATCAACTTCAAGCACATGACGCTCAGCAAAAAAAAGACGGACATCAGTAATATACTCTGCCCGCCTTTTTAATACCGCTAACTCAGCTGTCGGTTGCCAGTTTTGTTTTGACATCTCAAACAAGCCCAGTTTGCATCACTAGCCCGCTGAATGCTGGCAAAACGTGTTTAATCTTTAGCCCGCTCCACATAATCACCACTTCGTGTGTCGATGCGTAACACTTCACCGATTTCTATAAATAAAGGTACACGCACAACGGCACCCGTTTCGAGTGTTGCCGGTTTACCACCACCGCCTGAGGTATCACCACGTACACCTGGATCTGTTTCTGTGACCGCAAGGTTGACAAAATTTGGTGCTGTAACCAACAAAGGAGTGCCATCCCACAAAGTTACTGTATAAACATATTGTTCTTTCAGCCAGTTTTTACACTCTGCAATAGCACTGGCATCAGCGGCATGCTGCTCAAATGTTTGTGGATCCATGAAGTACCAGAATTCGCCATCTGTATAGGAATATTCAAGCTCAGTTTCAATGACATCGGCACCTTCCACACTTTCGCCAGATTTAAAAGTACGTTCATTGACTCGACCCGTCTTTAAGTTCCGGAATTTGACCCGATTAAAAGCTTGCCCTTTGCCGGGTTTAACCAGTTCATTGTCAATAATGTTACAAGGATCGCCATCCAGCATGATTTTAAGCCCGGATTTAAATTCATTTGTACTAAAATTTGCCATTACAACCTCTTTTGGGAGACGATCATCGTCTGTTTCAAAAAATAAGCCCACTATGATACCGCAATCTCACCCCTTGTCACCCCAACCTAATTGGCAACATGCTTTGGCGAATGCTATTACCGACCCAGAAATACTGTTGGCACAATTAGGACTCACTGGCAGTCTGGAAGCGATTAATGGCGAAATACTGAAAAATTTCCCACTACGCGTACCCCAAAGCTATGTCCGGAAAATGCGCTATGCTGACAAGTCGGATCCCTTGTTGCGTCAGGTTTTTCCATTGATTGATGAAAGCGTTGAGGCTGATAGCTTTGTTGCCGACCCCGTGGGTGATCAATTGGCGATCACAAGTCCTGGCTTGTTACAAAAATATCAGGGTCGTGCGCTGCTCTTAACAACAGGGGCTTGTGCTATTCATTGCCGATATTGTTTCCGACGGCATTTTTCATATAGCGATAGCAACCCATTAGCAAGTCAATGGCAAGCTACGATTGAAGCAATCAACAACGATCCATCCATTACAGAAGTCATTCTCAGTGGCGGTGACCCACTGAATTTAAGTGACGATAAGTTAGCCAATATAATCAACGAACTGGCGACTATCCCTCATATAAAGCGCTGTCGAATTCATACACGACTACCCATTGTATTACCCGAACGTATTACTCGTTCTTTGCTTGAAATACTAGCTGGCAGTAAGCTGAAGATAGTGATGGTGATTCATGCTAATCATAGCAATGAACTTGTTGATGATGCAGCCAATGCGATAACAACACTGACAAAAACAGGCATCCAGGTGTTGAATCAGTCGGTACTTTTAAGAGGCATCAATGATAATGTCGACATACTGCAGCAATTAAGTGAACGTTTGAGCGAACTCGCAGTTATACCTTATTATTTACATTTATTAGATCCGGTAGCAGGAGCCAGCCATTTCGATGTGAACGAATCCATCGGCATCACGTTAATAGAACAACTCAGAGTACGACTATCAGGCTACCTCGTGCCACGACTAGTACGCGAGCAACAAGGTATGCCCAGCAAAACAGTTATCTGCTAACTGCGTTTACTCAATGGAGTATATTCGCGCACACCGCTTCCAGTATAAATTTGCGTAGGGCGATATATACGATTATCTGAAATCTGTTCACGCCAGTGGGCTAACCAGCCTGCTGAACGAGCAACAGCGAATAACGCTGTGAATTGATCGGCGGGTATTCCCATTTCGGCATATAAAATACCTGAATAAAAGTCGACATTTGGATAAACGCCCTTATGACCTAACCTGTCCTTACAGACTTCTTCCACACGCATAGCAATTTCAAACGTTTTATCGAGACGGCTCGCTCTATCTTCAATCAGTTCCGCAACTAATTTATGAAGAATCGTTGCCCGTGGATCTTTGACTTTATATTCACGGTGGCCCATTCCCCAGATGACTTCTTTATTAGCTAAGGTTTTATCAATCCAGGCTTCAGCATTATCGGGTGACCCAATTTCCTTGAACATTTCGACCACGCGGAAATTAGCACCACCGTGTAAAGGACCTGATAAAGTACCAATCGCACCAGAAATCACGCTGTAAGGGGTTGCTAGTGTTGAACCGGAAACCAAAGCAGAAAATGTAGAGGCATTTAAGGTATGTTCAGCATGGAGAATCAAGCAGACATCCATGATTTTAGACATCATCGGATCAGGCTCTTTGCCTGTAAACATATAGAGTAGGTTTTCAGCAACAGACAAGTCTTCACGGGGTGCTATAGGGTCGTAGCCGTATCGCATGTGTTCCCACATTGCAACCAATGGTGCCATTTGAGCAATGATATTAACCGTCATATTACGGACGTAATTGGTATCTTCACAAACATTGGCATCGGTCAGACACTCTGTACCCGGATAGAACATTCCTAGACTAGACACCGCGGTTTGCAGCATATCCATCGGATGGCCAGTCGATGGAAAATGGCGCATCATTTCACGAATATGATATTTTATTCGATAATTACAACGTAATTGTCGAATAAAACCTTCTAACTTACTTGCTGAGGGTAATTCTCCATCCAGAAGTAATAATGTTGTTTCTTCAAAACTGCTGTTTTCAGCCAATGTCTCCAGCGGATAACCACGATAAGACAATAAGCCTTTCTCACCATCGATAAATGATATTGCAGATTTGGTAGCAGCAACACCTTCCAGGCCTGGTAGAAAATCACTCATCTTTGTACCCCATGTTTGATTTGACGATCACGCCTATTAAAACGAACCAGCCATTATACTGTAATGAAAAATTAGTTCACTTTTAAAATGACTAATGAACTAAATCCACTAAGATACGTGTTCGCCCTGTGCCTGTAAATCAGCATGATAAGATGAGCGTACCATTGGACCACTTGCTACATGTTCAAACCCTAACTCTTTTGCAAATTCACCTAAATCATCAAATTCCTGAGGGCTAACAAATCGTTCAACGGCTAAATGATGACGACTCGGTTGTAAATATTGTCCCAGTGTCAGCATTCGGCAACCATGCTCACGTAAATCCCGCAGCACTTGTTTTACCTCATCTATCGTTTCGCCAAGCCCTAACATCAAACCAGATTTTGTAGGTACATCTGGATGCTGTTGTTGAAAATGTTTAATTAAATCAAGCGACCATTGATAATCTGAGCCAGGACGTGCGGCTTTGTATAGTCGCGGCACTGTTTCAAGGTTATGATTGAAGATATCGGGTGGACTCACTGCTAATACCTCTAACGCCACATTCATTCTTCCGCGAAAATCAGGTACTAAAACTTCAACACGGGTATTGGGTGATTGATGACGAATCTCGTCAATACATTTTCTAAAATGACCCGCACCACCGTCACGTAAATCATCACGATCAACTGAAGTCACAACAACATGCTTTAATTTCATGGCCGCAATTGTTTTGGCTAAATGTGCAGGCTCATTTTCATCCAGTGGATCTGGTCTACCATGTGCGACATCACAAAATGGACAACGACGGGTACAGATATTACCCATAATTAAAAAAGATGCTGTTCCATGAGTAAAACATTCGCCTAAATTAGGACACGTTGCTTCCTCACAAATCGAATGCAAGCCATGCTCTCTCAGCAACGATTTTAATTTTGCCACTTCTGGATTACTAGGTACTTTTGCGCGAATCCATTCTGGTTTACGCTTAGGCTGGGTCGGCTCTATCTTCACAGGGATACGAGCCACTTTTGACGCACCTTTTAATGCGCTAACATCGCGTTTTACTTTATTTGTTTCTACCATCGTTATACCTTACTATTCTGTGCTTTTGCACGATTTCACTTAACTACCTTTGATCTTTCAGCCTGCATTTGCTGGTCAAATGCTGCGACAAAGAGTCGTCTTGCTTGACTTACCGTTATGTCGCAACCAAGCCCTTTAAAATCAATTACTTCCATACCCTGATAACCACACGGGTTAATCAGTGAAAATGGCGTTAAGTCCATATCAATATTAATGCTAATACCATGATAACAAGCTCCTTTTTTTACTCTAAGTCCTAAAGAAGCTATTTTACGATCGTCGACATAAACACCGGGCGCATCGGTCCTCGCTGTCGCAGACACGTCAAAGTCCGCTAACATAGCGATCACTGAATTTTCTAAACGCGATACCATCTCGCGCACACCAATTCGACTGCGCTTTAAGTCAAATAATGTATAAGCAACGAGTTGGCCTGGACCATGATAAGTCACTTGGCCTCCACGATCTGATTGTACTAATGGAATTTTTCCCAGATTACGAATATGTTCGGGCTTACCATTTATACCTTGCGTGAAAACCGGAAAGTGCTCAACTAACCACAATTCATCTTGCGTCTCTTTCTGACGTTCTAGTGTAAAGCGCTGCATATCGTGATAAACACCGCTGTAGTCTGCCATGCCCAACTCTTTAATGATCATGGCAAACCTATAATACGTATTTTATCAATTTATGGCTGCTTAATTCTCGATAAATATTATCAAGTTGTACTTTGCTTGTGACATGAACAGTCACCGTGATTGATGTATATTTGCCACCTGAACTTTGCCTGCTCTGAATCAGAGTCTCGTCGATATCATCAATATGATTAGCAATAATACTGACAACAGCAGCATCTAACTCAGCACTTGTTTCGCCCATGGCTTTTATTGGGAAGTCACAGGGAAATTCCAATAGCGTTTCCTGGTCTTTGCTTGCCATGCTACTCACCCCGCTTACGCTGTTGATATAAAGCGTCTATTGTCTGCCAGATGGCTCCAGGCTGCCCGTTACCGACAAGCTCCCCGTCCAGCTCGGTGACGGGCAATACTTCTCTAGTAGAGCTGCTCACCCAAACTTCTTCAGCTTGTCGAAGTTGCTCTAGGCTAACAGCATGTTCAATAACTGGTATCCCTGCTTTTTTAGCAAGTTCAATGACCAGTTCTCGAGTAATTCCGGGCAATACCTTTTCATCTTTAGGCGCTGTGTATATTTTACCATTAAGTACAGCATAGGCATTGCTCGATGAGCCTTCAGTTAAATAGCCATCTCTTATAAGTAATGCTTCCTGCGCACCTGCATCCTGAGCCTGTTGTTTTAATAAGCTATTAGGCAAAAGCGTAATCGCTTTGATATCACAGTTTTGCCAGCGAATATCAGGGACAGTAATGACCTTAATACCCTGTTTCTTATAACTCTCTGGAATAGGCTGTATGGGATTAGCCATGATAAATACAGTCGGTGTTACACCCTCAGGAAATGCATGATCGCGTGGCGCGACTCCCCGCGTTACTTGCAGATAGACGGCTAAATCCTCGCCTTCGTTACGGCTAATCAGATCGTTGATGATTGCCGTCCATTGTGTCATGGAATATGGGTTAGTCATTCGCACACCATCTAGACTGGCCTGCAGACGAAGTAAATGCCCCTCCAGCTGAAAGCAACTGCCCCGATATACAGGAATCACTTCATACACACCATCGCCAAGCAAAAAACCTCGATCCAGTACTGACACTTTAGCTTGGTCTGGCGCTAAAAACTCACCATTTAGAAAAACAGCACTCACCTACTCTTTAACCCCATATCCACATTAAAATTGTATCAATAAGGCGACGCCACCAGCTCCCTTTCTCTATCGCTTGTAAGGCAATTAGCGACTGCTTGGCTATTGGTTCACCGTCTAACTGAATTTCTACATCCCCCAATGGCATACCTTGTGTTATGGGGGCAATAACCGGTTGTTGTACATGTGTTTTGGCAACAAGATCTTCATAACGGCCGCGAGGGACAGTCACTGCTAATGACTTTGCTAAGCCAAGAGAAACAGAATCACTGGCTCCTTTCCACACTTTAGATTCAGTTAAACTTTCATTAGCACGGTAAAGCTCATGTGTTTCAAAAAAGCGGAAACCATAATTAAATAATTTTTGCGTTTCCTGAGCACGCGCATTCTCACTCCGGGTGCCTAATACAACAGAAATTAAACGCATGTCGCTTCGCTTTGCAGACGCTGCAAGACAATAACCCGCCTCCTCAGTATGGCCTGTTTTTAGGCCATCAACACTACTGTCACGCCATAACAACTTATTGCGATTATGTTGGGTGATTTCATTGTAAGTGAATTCTTTTTCCGCATACCACTTATAGTGTTCAGGGAAGTCCCTAATGACTGCGGTCGATAGAATAGCGATATCTTTTGCCGTCGTATAATGCTCCGGATCAGGCAACCCTGTCGAATTGCGGTAATTGGTGTTATACATCCCTAGTTGCTGTGCATATTGATTCATCAATTGGGCAAATGTACTCTCACTCCCAGCAATATGCTCAGCCAATGCCACTGCTGCATCATTGCCTGATTGAATGATCATCCCACGAAGCAACACTTCGACCGATACTTTACTATTCACTTCAATGAAGCTACGCGAACCGACCATGCGCCAGGCTTTTTCGCTGATCAGCACCTCATCATCCAAGCTGATATTACCTGCCTCCAATTCATGCGACACAACATAGGCCGTCATCAATTTAGTGATACTTGCTGGTGGTAAGCGCTGATCAGCATTTTTCTCTGCCATTACTTTACCACTGGCAAAATCTTGCAAAATAAAGGCCTTAGCTGCCACAGTTGGTGCAGCCGGTGTGGGTGCAATTGCCGCTTGAGCTGGGATTGAAATAAGCAATAGAAGACTGCTTAGCAGCGTTGCTTTTAATATTTGTAACATCAGTAATTCTCTAATTTGTTAATTTACTCGACGACGACATGACTGTCGTTTAACCCTAAATTTAATAAACGAGAAGCGAGTTCATCGCCCTGTTCAACATTGGATAGGGGACCAATTCTGACACGGTATAGCCAACCATCAGACTTATTAAAAGGCATTATGTGGATTTGCTCTGATAATTGTTGCTGTAGTTTTAACTTTAATTGTTCAGCACGCACAACAGTGCTAAAGGTGCCAACTTGTAAAAACAAACCCACCGCTTTTTCAACATCAGTGAAACGAGTTGGTGCGTTATTTCGACTAGCCACTTGCAAATCAGACTGACTATTAACAGTCCGCACTTCAACTAAGCCAGTGCCTCTGCTAGTAATACCCAACTTAGTCGCAGCAGCAAAGGATAAATCAATAATTCGCCCTTGATGAAAAGGACCTCTGTCATTGACTCTCACTACTACTTTACGTCCATTCGTCAGGTTGGTCACTTCTACATAGCTGGGTAAAGGCAAGGTTTTATGTGCAGCAGTCATCGCATACATATCATATGGTTCACCACTTGACGTACGTCTGCCATGGAATTTAGTACCGTACCACGATGCTATACCCTTTTCGTGGTAACCACTTGCTGAAGCCAATGTATAATAACGCTTACCGAATACAACATAACTGCTTGGATTACCATACTTGCTCCGTGGCTCATCGCGGGGTACAGCATCAGGAATTGTAGTTAAATCGCCAGGTATTGTGTTGGGCGCACTATCCCGCTTTTCTGTAACACCACCACACGCCGTCAAAACAGCTAAAACCGCCCCGATAGCAATACTTTTTAAATTATTGAAAAACATAGTTATTGATTATAACCATCACGAATAGCTTCAGCCAATTGTGTCACTGCCATGGCATACATTTGACTATGATTATAGCGGGTAATGCTATAAAAATTCTGAGTTGTGACCCAATATTCTTCGCCATCGCGTTGGCTAAGTGATATCAATGCCACTTTGCCAGTATCCACTGGTAGGCTGGCTATTTCGACACCAGCCTGTTCGAGTTCAACCGGGCTTAAACTCGGCTTACTCCCTTGTTTTACCAGCTCGTTTGCAACGTCGTTACTTACTGTTGTTTTATAGGCGATATCCACACCCGCAACCCAACCATGCCGATGTAGATAATTAGCTATACTGCCAATCGCATCCACAGGGTTTGTCCAGATATCGCGCTGACCATCACTATCAAAATCGACAGCATAAGCCCGATAACTGCTTGGCATAAACTGGCCAAGGCCCATCGCACCAGCATAAGAGCCAACCGGTTTTAAAAATGAGGTTTGTTCTTCACGAGATAAAACTAAAAACTGTTCCAGCTCTTTGCGAAAGAATCTACTCCGCGGTGGATAACGAAACGCCAATGTCGATAGGGCATCAGCCACTTTATAATTTCCTACTCGGGCACCATAATACGTCTCGACCCCTAATATTGCGACGATAATTTCTGCAGGCACACCATATTGCTGTTCAGCGCGGGTTAAAGCTTCAGGATATGTTTGCCAAAAATCCACACCACCAGCAATGCGTTTATCCGTCATGAAAATATTACGGTATTCATACCAGGCTTTGCTTTTTTCGGCCGGTCTGGCAATCAGTTTTAAAATTGAATCCTGCACTTCCACTTGGTTAAATTGAGCCTGTAAATCCTGGGCATCGAACTGATGCTTTTCAACCATTTCAGCGACAAAATCATCGACACCCGGTAAATCAGGATTAGCCCATAAGGTGTTGGCGTATGCAATAAGACTAGCTGTAAATAATAATTTCTTTTTCAAGGTGACATCATCCTTCGATGGGTATGAATAGACATCAGGATACCGAAGCCTGCTAATAAGGTCACCATTGATGTGCCTCCATAGCTAACCAAAGGCAAAGGTACACCAACAACAGGCAAAAGACCTGTGACCATTCCAACATTAACTAACACATAGACCAGAAATGTCAGGGAAATACTCCCCGCTAATAGTCTAGCAAAGCTACTTTGTGCTGTACCCGCAATATAAAGCCCGCGACCAGCAATAGTTAAGTACAATAATAACAGCAATCCGACACCGACAAGACCCACTTCTTCGGCAACGACTGAAAAAATGAAGTCCGTCTGACGTTCTGGCAAAAAAGACAAATGTGATTGTGTTCCCTCTAACCAACCTCGTCCCCATACACCGCCTGAACCGATTGCTATTTTAGACTGAATAATATGATAACCGGCACCCAGGGGATCACTTTCCGGATTGAGAAAAGTCAGCACACGCTGTCGTTGATAATCGTGCATCAAATACCAAAGTACAGGTAGCGCAGACGCCGCTGTAATAACAAAGCCAAAAATCAACCGCCACGATATGCCCGCTAAAAATATGACAATTAAACCTGAACTGGCAATTAACAGCGCTGTCCCCAAATCAGGTTGTTTGGCAATCAGCAATGAAGGGACAAGAATCATGGCAAGACTGATTAGTAAACGTGCAAATGTCGGTGGTAAAGGGCGTTCAGCAAGAAAAGCTGCAACCAAAATAGGCACGGCAAGCTTCATTAATTCCGAGGGTTGAAAGCGAAATGCCCCCAGATCCAACCAGCGTTGAGCGCCTTTTCCTTCATGGCCAAACACCAGTACAGCAATTAATAAAATCAAACCCAGCGCATATAGCCAATAAGCCGACCCTCGCACCCTGTCCGGATGAATATTCGCCAAGATAATCAAGCCTAAAAAGGCCGCGCCGATTCGTATAATTTGTCGTATTAGTAAACCGAGATCTTTGTCTCCGGCACTGTACAAAACCATTAAGCCCGAGCCGAGTAATAGCAACAACATCGTCAGTAACAGTGCATCTATATGGACTTTAGACAAAAAATTTCTGGCGCTCCAGTTTTGAGGGTGAGCATTATCTAGCAAATTATTGCTCATTGGTGGCAACCCCAAAATATTGATCGATCATTTTACGGGCAATCGGCGCCGCTACTTTACTCCCGCTACCGCCATTTTCCGCGACAACTACAACCACAAACTCGGGCTTTTCAGCTGGTGCAAAGGCAATAAACAACGCATGATCATGTAGACGCTTTTCTAACGTCTCTGCATCATATTTTTCATCCTGTTTAATCCCAAATACCTGTGCGGTACCGGTCTTACCAGCAACATCGAATGATAAACCGGCACCGACTTTTCTTGCTGTGCCCCGTTTACCTCCCGTCACTTCAACCATTGCATCTATAACTGACTTCCAGTGTTGACTATCAATAATCGGCAAACTTTCAGTGTCCTGTGTCGACATAAGCTCTAACTCTGCCTCGGGACTTAGACGGCTGGCTTTGGCAATTTGTGGCGTAATATCGACACCACGCATCGCCAATATAGCCGTAGCCTGTGCAAGCTGGATAGGCGTCATCTGATTAAAACCTTGTCCAATTCCAGATATTAATGTTTCACCAGGGTACCAGACTTGATTTCGCCGGGTCTGTTTCCATTCACGGGACGGTGATAAGCCTTTACTCTCACTTGGTAGATCTATTCCTGTTCGCCGGCCAAAACTAAATAAATCAAGAAAATAATGGATTTTATCAATACCTAACGTATGTGATAAATCATAAAAATAAACATCACATGATTGAGCAAGTGCTTGTTTTAAATTAACGTTACCGTGGCCATGAGATTTCCAGCAGCGATAACGGTGATCCTTCCCTGGTAATGTATACCAGCCAGGACAATACGTTTGAGAATGTTCAGAAACGACGCCTAATTCTAGTCCTGCTAAAGCAACAAACGGTTTCAATGTTGAACCTGGCGGGTAGTGCCCGCGCAATGATCGATCAAATAATGGTCTATTTATAGAATCACGCAGACCGGCATAGTCTTTTGTACTAATACCGGATACAAATAAATTAGGATCAAAATCAGGTTTGCTCAACATCGCTAAAATACCACCTGTCCGGGGATCTAAAGCGACTACCGAGCCATTAAAGTCACCTAGAGCCTCTTCGGCAACCCGTTGCAGATTGACATCAAGGTGTAAGAACAAATCAGAACCAGATACCGGTGCCTGACTATCTAACTCCCTAATGATGCGTCCTTGAACATTTGTTTCAACTTGTTGGTGACCTACCTGGCCGTGCAGAAGATCTTCGTATTGTTTCTCTACGCCTGTCTTGCCAATTTGCAACGTACCTTTATAATTTTTCTCATCAATTATCTGCTGCTCACGCTCATTTATTCTTCCCACATAACCAATTGTATGGGCGAACAAATTCCCTTGAGGGTAATGCCGTATTAAACGTCCTACAACATCGATACCTGGAAAACGGTGTTTATTCGCTGAAAATATAGCAACTTCTTGTTCTGTAAGTCGTTGCCTGACCTCAACTATTTCAAAACGCCGTTGGTTCTTTATTTTTTGCTTGATTTCCTCGATTTTTTCATTACTGATGTTGAATAATGACGTCAACCGTTGCAATGTTGCTTCGATATCATCCACTTTTTCAGGAACCATTTCCAAACTAAATGTGGGTATATTTTCAGCTAATAAGATGCCATTACGATCATAAATCAAGCCTCTTTGTGGCGGTAGCGGCAGAATATCAACACGATTTTTTTTCGAAAGAAAGTCAAAATGTTCGTGTTCTACAACCTGTAATACGGCAAGGCGGACCATCACGATGACAAATAAAATACCTGCCAAAATTGATGCAATAATCAACCGATCATTGATTAAACGACTTTCGCTAAAATGATCTTTTAAAGTAAACCGTGAGGACATAGTAGCTTATTAGCTAACATGAAAACTGCGCCGAATACTGCGCAAAAAGATATAAAACAACGGCCAAAGGATGGTGCTTGATATAGCCGGAAGCCATACATGCCAACCAGCTAATGATGGTGAAACCACCACATTAACAATTTGAACAATGAGTATCATAGCCATCAACGACAAAGCCTGTTGCCAAACGGGAAACTGTCGTAACTGCAAATGAAAATGCAATATCATATAGATGACTAACGCATATGAAAAAGCAAGTACCCCTAACGCCCCTCCTGTCAGCACATCCATCAATAGGCCTACAACCCAGGCAAAGCCAACCCCGACACGGTGAGGTAGGGCCATAGCCCAATACATTAAGGTTAATAATAACCACTCAGGCCGTAATGCTCGCCAACTATCCGGCATCGGGAACATCATCAAAAGCATCGCCACAATAATTGTGAAATAGATAACGCTGCCATTTTGAGGTCGTTCAGTCGTCGCCATTACTGCTGCTCTTCTTTATCTTGTTGTTTATCTTCTACTGTTTCGTTAGTTGAGACATCGTCAGTCTGCTGTTGTTCATTTATCGGGTGTTCGACCGGCTCTTGCTGCTTTTCCAATACTAATAGTACTTCTCGACTAGTTCGTAACTGCGCAGCAGGCTCAACACTAATTTCGGCGAATGCTTTGCCTTGTAGATAATTAATTTCTTTGACTGTACCGACAGGGTATCCGACAGGAAATCGTCCACCTAATCCAGATGTAACGAGTAAATCCCCTTCTCGCACATCTGTATTCTGTGGCAAAAACTCTAACTGAAGAAACTTCCCTAAGCCACGACCAGTTGCCACAGCACGCAAGCCATTACGGTTTACTTGAATCGGGATACTGTGACTAGGATCAGTCAACAGAATGACGCGGCTGGAAAACTCGCTGACACGTGTCACCTGCCCCATAACGCCAAACGCATCCAACACAGGCTGGCCGACAAAAACACCCTGACGAGCCCCCTTATTGATCACAACTTGTTGTGAGAATGGGTCAATATCGATCGTCAATAACTCCGCCACTAACACCCGTTCGGGCAAGCGAAATGACGATCCTAGTAACTTATGCAAACGCATATTTTCGCGTTCAAGCGACTGTAAACGCTGCAGACGTACATTATTAAGTAAATTAATCGCCTCAAGTTTTTTATTGCGTTCTTTTAGCTCGGCACGACTTTGGAAAAAGTCGTTGTACCACTCACTGATATCACTCGGCAATGATGCCGCAACTTGTATTGGATAAACGAATGTTGAAAGTGTGCTTCGTACTTTGCTGAAATAATTCAGTCTGGTATCCATAAAAAAAAGAGTCACAGATACCACGAACGCAAGAAATAATTGCGCATTAAGTGATGGTTTATGTGTAAATAACGGTTTAATAATCTAACGCCCAGAAACTAAAAAACCTTTGCAGGTACAAATCCCTGCAAAGGTTATATCCAACAGTAGGGTCACTATTCAAAGGTGAAAACGTCGGTGCCCCGTTCATCAATCATTTCCAAAGCACGTCCTCCGCCACGGGCAACACAAGTCAGTGGATCTTCCGCCACAATGGCCGGTAAGCCGGTTTCTTCCATTAACAAGCGATCGAGATCGCGGAGTAGTGCACCACCGCCTGTCAGCACAATACCACGCTCAGCAACATCTGCTCCCAATTCAGGGGGTGTTTGTTCTAATGCTGTTTTAACTGCAGAAACGATGCCAGCCAAAGGATCCTGTAAGGCTTCCAATATCTCATTACTATTCAATGTGAAACTACGTGGAATACCTTCCGCAAGATTACGGCCTCGTACTTCCATTTCTTTTACTTCATTGCCCGGGTAAGCAGAGCCAATTTCTTTCTTGATTTTTTCTGCTGTTGACTCACCAATCAGACTACCGTAATTACGACGTACATAATTCATAATCGCTTCATCGAACAAGTCACCACCAATACGAGCAGAAGCCGAATACACGATCCCGTTTAAAGAGATAACAGCAACTTCTGTCGTGCCACCACCGATATCAAGGACCATGGAGCCGCTGGCCTCACCAACTGGCATCCCGGCACCAATTGCCGCTGCCATGGGTTCTTCAATCAAAAAGACATCCCTTGCACCTGCTCCCGCAGCTGATTCGCGAATAGCGCGACGCTCGACTTGTGTTGAGCCACAAGGTACACAGACTAAAACCCGCGGGCTTGGTTTTAAAAACCGACCTTCATGAACTTTACGGATAAAATGCTGGAGCATTTTTTCAGTGACTGTAAAATCAGCAATCACACCATCTTTTAGCGGTCTGATCGCAGTAATATTGCCGGGCGTACGGCCCAACATCAGCTTAGCTTCAGCACCAACCGCTGCAATAGAACGGGGACCGCCAGGCCCTTTATCTTGACGTATTGCAACTACTGACGGCTCATCCAATACTATTCCCTGACCACGTACATAAATTAGCGTATTTGCAGTACCCAAATCGATCGAAAGATCGTTAGAAAACATTCCACGTAGTCGTTCAAACATTAAATAAAACCATCAACCAAATATAAAGAAAGATACTTTATAATGGTCTGCACTGTTGAGCAAGCAAGTAATCATTTAAACTTCACACTTTTAGCGAAAAATTAGCGACTGGAACCTTCCAATGAGTTTAGATAAAACAGATGTAGAAAAAATTGCCCATTTAGCGCGTTTAGCTGTTGATGCGGATGATATGACAAGTTATGCGCATGATTTAAGTAATATCATCAACCTTGTCGAACAAATGAATGCCGCTGATACTGGCGATATTGCGCCGATGGCACACCCTCTTGATGCTGTACAACGTTTACGTGAAGACAGTGTCACTGAAACCGATCAACGCGCGCTTTTTCAATCTATCGCTCCTGAAACGGATGGCGGTGTTTACCTAGTACCTCAAGTTATCGAATAACGAGTTAACTCATGCATACAAAATCATTATCTGAACTTTCAACACAACTGCATAACGGTGATATAAGTAGTGTTGAACTGACACAACATTATTTAGACAGAATTCAGCAACACAATGCGTCACTGAATGCCTACATTACTGTTTCTAAAGAACACGCCTTAAAACAAGCACACGCTGCAGATGAAAAGTTACAACAAAAAGCTGCTGGTCGCCTAACAGGCATTCCGCTCGCTCATAAAGATATCTTCTGCACACAAGGCATACGTACCAGCTGCGCATCAAAAATGCTCGATAACTTTATTGCACCTTATAACGCAACTGTCGTAGACAAACTTAATGCTGCCGGCATGGTGACACTTGGCAAAACCAATATGGATGAATTTGCCATGGGCTCTTCGAATGAGACTAGCTATTATGGCGATGTAAAAAACCCTTGGGATGCTGAACGCGTACCTGGTGGATCATCAGGCGGCTCTGCAGCAGCGGTTGCTGCTAATCTAGCCCCTATTGCAACCGGTACTGATACTGGTGGCTCTATCCGCCAGCCCGCCTCGCTATGTAACTTAACGGGCTTGAAACCAACTTATGGTCGTATTTCTCGCTATGGCATGATTGCCTTTGCATCCAGCTTAGATCAAGCAGGACCATTGGCGCGCAGTGCCGAAGATGCGGCCTTGTTATTAACTGAAATGTCCGGTTTTGACCCGAAAGATTCAACCAGTGTCGAACGTGATGTTCCTGACTACAGTGCCACATTAAATGATTCCATTGACGGTTTACGAATTGGCTTACCCAAAGAATTTTTTGGTGAAGGTCTTGATGCCGGTGTAGCTGCAACCGTTGAAGCGGCTATTAAAACTTATGAATCGCTCGGGGCGACCATAAAAGAAATCACATTACCTAACTCAAATTTAGCTGTACCAACGTATTATGTCGTTGCACCTGCAGAATGTTCATCAAATTTATCTCGTATGGATGGCGTTCGTTTTGGCCACCGCTGTGAGGATCCGAAAGATCTATTGGATTTGTACCAGCGTTCGCGTGGTGAAGGCTTCGGTAATGAAGTCAAGCGCCGAATCATGGTGGGTACCTACGCCCTTTCCGCTGGTTACTATGACGCTTATTATCTTAAAGCACAGCAATGTCGCCGATTGATAAGTGATGATTTCAAGCAAGCATTTGCTGATGTTGATGTCATTATGGGACCAACTGCACCAACAACCGCCTTTAAGCTTGGTGCCAAAACTGATGATCCCATTGCCATGTATCTAGCGGACATTTTCACCATCAGTACTAATTTAGCGGGATTACCAGGCATGTCAATTCCAGCTGGCTTTGCTGACGGTCTACCTGTTGGTTTGCAATTAATCGGTAATTATTTTGATGAGGCGCGTTTATTAAATATTGCACACCGTTACCAGCAAGAAACAGATTGGCACCAGCAAAACCCAATGGCATTTAACTAAGCATCTTGTGTTTCATGGCACTTCGTTGAATACTAAATGTCACAAACGAACTATTAACACTTACAGGACCCTGAAATGAAAGCCGCCGAACTATTTATTCGCAGCTTAGAAAACGAAGGTGTTGATTATATTTTTGGCATTCCTGGTGAAGAAAACCTGGATGTCATGGATGCTGTTCTTGATTCAACAATCCAGTTTATTACAACACGGCATGAGCAGGGCGCTGCCTTTATGGCAGATGTCTATGGCCGTATGACGGGGCGAGCCGGTGTCTGTATAGCTACCTTAGGTCCGGGAGCAACTAATCTGATCACAGGTGTCGCCGACGCCAATATGGATCATGCCCCACTTGTTGCTATCGCTGGTCAGGCCTCAACTAACCGCTTACATAAAGAGTCACATCAAGTACTGGATCTGGAAGCCATGTTCCAGCCTATCACTAAATATGCCACGCGAATTTTAGAGCCGGAAGTTATTCCTGAAATCATTCGTAAAGCATTCAAAGTCGCTCAAACTGAAAAAACCGGTGCCTGCTTCATTGAGTTTCCTGAGAATATTGCCAAAATGGAAATTCAAGACCAGCCCTTGTTCGTCAAACATGCAATGCCGCCGGAGCCTGCAACAGAAAAGATTGAGCAGGCAGCAGAGCTGATTACAAAGGCTAAGAATCCAATTATTTTGGCAGGCAATGGCATTGTCAGGGCCAAAGCAAGCCAAGCGTTGGCGGATTTTGCTTTAAAACTGAATATTCCAGTTGCCAATACATTTATGGCTAAGGGAGTGATTCCATTCAGCCATCCCATGGCCCTTGGTAGCGTAGGCCTACAATCAAATGATTACGCAAACTGTGGTTTTGCCAATGCCGATGTCATTATCTGTATTGGCTATGACATGGTCGAATATCATCCATATCTATGGCACCCGTCGCGTGACCGTACATTGATCCACATTGATATGACTCATGCCGAGGTAGATGCTTATTACAGTGTCGATGTCGGTGTGGTTGGCAATATTACACATAGCCTTAACCGTATTGCTGAACGCTGTCCGGCTCACGATGGCGTGGCTATGCGTATCCTGCGTAACAGTTTGATTAAGGAAATGAACCTACATAGCCATGATGTGGAGTTTCCAGTCAAACCACAAAAACTTATATGGGACTTACGAACAGCCATGGATATGCAAGATATTGTTATCTGTGACGTTGGCGCCCATAAAATGTGGATGTCACGTATGTTCCGCTGCGAGTACCCCAATACCTGTATTATTTCTAATGGCTTTGCCAGTATGGGTATCGCGATACCGGGCGCTATTGCAGCTAAACTGGCCAACCCTCAACGTAACGTGGTTGCCGTGACCGGTGATGCAGGTTTTTTGATGAACTCACAGGAAATAGAAACCGCAATGCGGCTCAACATTGCTATTGTTATTTTAGTCTGGAACGATGCAAGTTATGGCCTTATCGAGTGGAAGCAACAAAATGAATTTGGTCGGACCAGTCATGTACAGTTCACCAACCCGGATTTTGTGCAGTATGCACAATCCTTTGGTGCAACAGGCATTAAAATAGAACGAACAGAACAACTCATGCCAGCATTGGAAGCTGCGCTTGCTCATGATACGGTCACTATTATTGATTGTCCTGTTGACTACCGCGAAAACATGAAACTCACAGAGGCATTAGGGCAACTCACTAACCCGACGTAATAGTATGAAAATAAAAAACACAACAATTATAGTTATCGGTGCACTCATCTTGGCCGGCATTTTATTTAATGTCTTTGATTTCCAAAGCAATCAAAAAGCACCTGCCATTGCGTTTGAAGACATTGACGGACAACAACACACATTTGCTGAATACAACAAACAGCCCACTTTAGTTATATTCTGGGCTACCGACTGTCCCGGTTGTATTCGTGAAATGCCTGAGCTTATTGAGTTATATCATCACTATGCTGATAAAGGTTTGAGCATGATAGGCGTGGCAATGGCGCATGACACACCGGCACAGATCAAAGCAATGCGGGCAGACCGCAAAATTCCCTACACCTTGACATGGGATAAAGATAACAAAATTGCTGAAGCGTTCAATAACGTTCGTGTAACACCCACCCACTTTCTTATCGACAAAAAAGGTAAGATTGTGATGCGCAAGATAGGCGAGCTTGATTTTACGAGGCTACGTGAAAAACTCGATGAAATGGGCCTTTCAGCAATATAATTATAAATCAGATTACACATCTCTATCTTAATATGGTATAAAGTTCGGCTTTGTAGTCACAGATGGGGCGTGAAGCGCCTCGTAAGTTAATAGTAAAAATGTTCATCAGGAGCAGGTTCTAAAATGGCCAGAGTATGTCAGGTAACGGGTAAACGCCCTATGAGCGGTAACAACGTTTCTCACGCCCACAACAAAACACGTCGTCGCTTTCTTCCTAATCTTCATCCACATCGTTTTTGGGTTGAATCAGAAAATCGTTGGATTAAGCTTCGTGTCAGCAATCACGGTTTACGTATCATTGATAAAAGAGGCATTGATGATGTTCTTGTCGATATCCGTGCTCGTGGCGAAAAAGTCTAGGAGATTAGAACATGCGCGATAAAATAAAATTAGTATCATCAGCAGGCACTGGCCACTATTACACAACTGATAAAAACAAACGTACTATGCCCGACAAACTGGAAATGAAAAAATTCGATCCTGTTGTTCGCAAACACGTTATGTATAAAGAAGCAAAAATTAAATAAATTTTTATATTTGCTTAAAAAAACCCGCTATAGCGGGTTTTTTTATGCCTGCATGTCCAACATGGTAAGGACAAAAGCAATTAACCAATGTAAACTAGAGTTAGTTTTTGCTTGTTCATCATACCGTCAATACAGAGCTTATCGCGAACAATAATGAGCCTATCCCCACTCCTGTCAGCACAATCACTATCACGTTATTATGGTCCACAACTTGCTGTTGATAATGTCAGCTTTGATGTTTTTAAAGGTGAAGTTCTTGGCTTTCTAGGACCAAATGGTGCCGGTAAAAGCACGAGTATGAAAATGCTAAGCGGCAACTTGGCACCGAGCCAGGGACAAATCACCATCAATGACTATGATTTGTTTAGTCATCCTAAACAAGCTAAAGCACATATCGGTTATTTACCCGAACAACCGCCATTATATAAAGAACTCAGCGTGATTGAGTTTTTATCATTTTGTGCCAAATTAAATCGGATTGACATCAAACAACGCAAACAAGCCATTGATACAGCTCTTGAACGTTGCGGCTTGAGCGATGTGCGAAAACGACTTATTGGCCATCTTTCAAAAGGGTATCAGCAGCGACTGGGTATAGCGCAAGCGATTATTCACACACCTGCGGTCATTATTCTTGATGAACCGACATCAGGTCTCGATCCTATTCAGATCCGCGAGATCCGCCAGCTAATACGTGAAGTTGCGCGTGAACATAGTGTTATATTGTCTACGCACATTTTGCCAGAAGTACAGATGTTATGTGATCGCGTACAAATCATTAACCATGGTCGTATGGTGTATAGCGGCTCCACGGAACAACTCAGCCAGCATATGCAGACCTCGCGTCTCCTTATCAACCTCAAGCAACCGCCTTCTCGTTATGAGCTTGAACAACTTGAACATATTACGACTGTCGAACAACTTAATGACACTCGCTTTCGATTACATTTTCTACCCGATAATGATCCAACAGCAAGCCTATTAAGTACTGCTATATCACAGCAATGGCAATTGACAGAATTAACTCCTGAACATCATTCATTAGAAGATGTCTTTATGAATATAATTCAACAGGAATCTGAGCTAACAAGGAAAACAAACTAATGTTCACCTTGGCACGCAACGAACTTTATCGCCTATTTCTATCTCCCCTTGCTTGGCTGGTTATGGCATTAAGTCAGCTACTTATTGCCTATTTATTTTTGACGCAAATTGATTATTTCATGCAGATTCAACCCAAGATATCGGCCATACCAGGTGCGCCAGGGGTTACAGAACTTATTGTTATGCCATTATTTAACAACGCCGCCATTATATTGCTGCTGATCAGCCCGTTAATCACGATGCGCCTGCTTGCAGAAGAAAAACGTAATGGCAGTTTACCGCTGTTATTTTCTGCCCCCTTATCGGTTTCACAAATTGTATTGGGTAAATATTTAGGCAGTCTTGGCTTCTTTTTAGTCTTATTATTACTAATCTCAGCCATGCCATTGTCTCTCGCCTTAGGTACTGATTTAGACTACGGTCTTATGTTTTCTGGCCTATTTGGCCTTATCCTATTAGTAGCCAGTTTTAGCGCCATTGGCTTATTTCTATCTTCACTGACCAAACAACCCGCCATTGCAGCCATGAGTAGTTTCAGTGCGCTTTTTTTACTATGGATCATTGATTGGACAGGAAGCAGTCAAAACATAGCTGACTCTGGTGGGGTGATTCAATGGTTATCACTATTACGTCATTTCGAACCCCTATTACAAGGCAATGTTCACACGCGCGATCTTGCATACTTCTTGATACTAATAATGAGTTTTCTGGCACTCACTATTCATCGACTCAATTCACAACGGTTAAGCTGATATGAAGATTAACTATCGAACACAGCGTCAGATAAAATTGCAAAATGCCATTTTCTACTTGTTGCTGGTAGCTGTGGTCATTTTACTTGCTCAATTATCATTAAAAGCCAATCAACACATTGATATGACAGCAAATGGTCGTCATAGCCTGTCAGACACCACGCTACAATTTCTAACGCAATTAGAAGGCCCCGTTCGTATTCGCGCCTTTATCAGTCCCTCGAGCGAGTTTGAGCCTGCACTCAAAACCTTATTGGAACGTTACCAGGAATATAATGATCAACTGCAAGTCAATTATATTGATCCTGACTTCTCTCCTGACCTGGTTCGTGAATTTAACATTCAACGACAAGGTGAAATGGTTATTAGTCGGGGAGAAAAGCAACAACATGTCTTTGATTTATCTGAACAGTCGCTCACTAATGCACTGATTGCAGTTTCCCGTGAGAAAGAGCAATGGCTCGTCTTCATTGATGGCCATGGCGAAAGAACACCGCTTGATCAAGCAAACTTTAATCTCTCAACGTGGGGAAGCGTATTACAAAAGAAGGGGTTTAAGCTACAGCCTCTTAACCTGATTGATCATAGTCATATTCCGGATAATACCGCCGTACTGATAATAGCAAGTCCAGAAACAGCATGGTTAGACGGTGAAGTCGAGTTAATCAAAGATTATATTGCAAATGGCGGTCACGTTCTCTGGTTAAGCGAGCCCAACAGTCACCACCATTTATCAGCACTAGCAGAACAACTTGATCTGCAATTTCTTCCCGGCACAATCGTTGATCCCAATACCGATTTACTGGGCATTGCTGACCCACGCTTTACTCTGGTTAATAATTACGCCCAGCATCCGGTTGCTGAAGCAACGTCGAATGTCACCCTCTTTCCACAGGCTGTTGCCATAGACGCAAATACAAAAAATAGTCAATGGCAGCATATGGCTCTGCTGACAGCAGCTGATAATGTATGGAGTGAAACCAATATCACAGACTCTTTTGTATTGCCCGAGCAGCCATTCAAATACGACGAAGGCATAGATCCTGCCGGTCCACTCAGTTTGGGATATTTGCTAACCCGGTCTGTTGATGGCAGTGCGCTTGATAATTCAGAACAGCGTCTTGCAGTGATAGGCGATGGTGATTTTCTTTCCAATAGTTATATTGGTAATGGCGCTAATCTTGAATTGGGTGTCGCTTTGATCAACTGGTTGGCTGAGGATGACAAGCTGATTAGTATCCCTGTCAAAACAACTATTGATAATCAATTAGTTTTGACACAACCACAATCACTTGTCATCGGTCTTGGCTTTCTTATTATCGTACCAACCTTATTATTGGTGATTGGCTTGGGCATCTGGTGGTACCGGCGAAAACAATGAAAACCAGTTACCTTATCAACCTTGCTCTGTTGATTCTCGTTATTGTTTTATACTGGCTGAATACAGACCAGCATCAACAACCACCAGCTCAAATCAGCACTCTTGATAGCAGTGAGATCACGCAAATAAGCATTAGCCAAGCTAACAAAATAAAAGCTATCATTGAAAAACAAGGTACGACTTGGCAACTAACACATCCGATAGCAGCTAGAGCCAACCAAACACGCATCGATCTTTTATTATCCATCCTGAGTTCTGCCAGTGATAAAAGCATGGACATAGTGTCCCCCGACCAGCTAGAACAATTTGGCATCACTGATACTAGCCCTCAGATGACATTCAACCAGCAATATGAATTCATTTTTGGCACTACGGAGAAGATGAACAGGCAACGCTATGTCTTTTTCCATGATCGCCTTTATCTTGTGCCTGATCGCATCGTGCCATTACTCAATGCAAGTAGCTATAGTTTTATTGATAACCGTGTGCTAACGCCTGAACAAAGCATCACTAAATTAGTGATACCCAGTTACCGTGTTGACCATGCCCTAAGCACACCGACAATCAGCATAGAGAATAAAGATGGTCATTGGCAGAGCGATCACAATTACTCATCAGATCAGCTACAAAAACTTGTAGAACAATGGCAACATGCCTACGCAACCCAAGTGTTACCACTTACTAGAATCGATCAAAATCAACCTTCATTTCCAGTCAAAATTTGGGTTAATCAACAAGAACACCCCTATGAATTTCAACTGATTCTGACGGAACAGGCGCTCTATGTACTGGATCAGCGACAACAACTTGCCTATCAATTTGCCGCTGACAGTTATTCACAATTATTATTCAAGAGTGATAGTAACTGATGCCTGAATTACCTGAGGTTGAAACAACACGCCAGGGCATTGAACCCTATCTGGCTAATGCCACTGTACGCTCGGTCACAATTAGGCAGCATTCTCTTCGCTGGCCTATAGAAGATGATCTTGCAACTACTCTACAAGATCAAACTATTGTGCGTGTAAGCAGACGTGCCAAGTATCTCCTGTTGCATTGTGATTCTGGCGTTTTAATGATTCACCTTGGCATGTCAGGCAGTTTACGTGTCCTCAATGCTAAAGAAGCCAAACATATCAACAAACATGATCATGTCGATATTGAGTTAACTAATAACCAGGTATTGAGATACACCGATCCGCGACGTTTTGGCGCTATATTATGGAGCACAGATCCAATTGAACAGCATAAGTTAATTTCTCACCTTGGACCTGAGCCGTTAACCGATGAGTTTAACGCTGATTACCTGATGCAAAATGCCCAAACAAAAAAATGTTCGATCAAAAGTTTAATAATGAATGGAAAAATCGTCGTCGGAGTAGGAAATATTTATGCCAGCGAAAGTTTGTTTCTGGCTAATATTCATCCGAACATGAAGGCACACTGTCTTAATTATCAACAGGCAGAGAAGCTAACTGCTGCTGTTAAAACGGTATTACAACGTGCAATACAAGCTGGTGGCACAACACTAAGAGACTTCACTAAAAGTGATGGCAAACCTGGTTACTTTGCCCAACAGTTAAATGTTTATGGACGTAAAGATATGCCTTGCTTGCTATGCGGAAGCATCATAATGCACTACAAAGAAGCACAGAGGGCAACCTATTATTGCCCTCTGTGTCAGAAAAGCTAAGCGAATTTAGCTTATAGTGACAACGTCTTCAGCTTGCCAGCCTTTATCACCTTTTGTCACTGTAAATTCAACCTGTTGGCCTTCATCTAAGGTTTTAAAACCATCCGATTGAATTGCACGAAAGTGGACAAACACATCATCACCACCATCACGCTCTAAAAAACCAAAACCTTTTGCCGCATCAAACCATTTGACGCTTCCTACTACCCGTTCTGACATAAAAACTCACTTCATTTTAATTTATAATTAGGACATTAGCGTCTTCGCTATAATGTCCTATAAATCTGATATATACACATCAGATTTCCCTACATAACAAGATGAATCATGCATCACTTTCCGCAGATTCAGTCCCGCTAAACACTCTTTATATAACTTAACATTAGATAAATACATAGGTATTTTTACCATGTTTCATTATTTTCCGCCCAAGCTACTCCCCGATTTGTAACAAAATTTACATTCTATTAGGGCAAATACGTTATAATTTCAGCCACCTTTGATAACCTATCTACCATGTCTGAACAGTTGCATATAGAACTCACTTTGCCCGATGAATACGCGGGTAGCCGCTTAGATCAAGCCCTTGCACACATTTGCTCCGATTATTCACGAGGACAGATTAGCAAATGGATCAAGGCTGGGTATGTACTTGTAGATCAAAAGCAAAAGCGGCCCCGAGATACAGTCTATGGCGGCGAACAGATCATCATTGATGCTATTCTGGAAGCAGTCGATGAAAGCTGGGTTGCACAGGCGATTGAGCTAGATATCGTACATGAAGATAATGATATCTTAATTATCAATAAACCTGCCGGTATGGTTGTTCATCCGGGTGCAGGAAACCAACAAGGCACGCTGGTTAACGCGCTTTTGCACCATGCTCCTGAACTTGAAGCAATCCCAAGAGCAGGAATTGTACACCGGATTGATAAAGGGACAACTGGCTTATTAATGGTTGCAAAAACATTAAAAGCACATAATTCTTTAGTGTCACAACTACAAGCTAGAACTGTCCAGCGTGAATATCAAGCCGTTGCGCTTGGCGTATTAACAGCTGGCGGAACCATTGACCAACCTATTGGTCGCCATCATATCGAACGTAAAAAAATGGCGATTAATGCGAGTGGTAAACCCGCTGTAACACACTATCGTGTCGAACAGCGTTTTCGTGGCCATACCCAGATCCGTTGTAAACTTGAAACAGGACGGACTCATCAGATTCGTGTCCATATGGCACATATACGTCATCCTTTGCTTGGTGATCCCGTCTACGGAGGACGCCTAAAAATGGCCAAAGGGATGAGTGAAGCTTGTCGTGAGGCCATACAAACCTTTAAAAGACAAGCATTACATGCCGGCGTGCTGGGCTTTAAACATCCAGCGACTGATACCGATGTAAGTTGGCACGTTGACCTGCCAGAAGATATGAAACAGCTTATCGCCGCGCTCGCTCTTGATGCATCACAAGTCTAGTTGAAAGAAAGATAAAACTTCTGTGCTCAAGTGAGTTCAGCAGGTGCTTAAGTCCAATTCTCGCAGAGTCAATCGCTTTACATAGTATCCGGCCAAATCAGTGTTCGTTGCTAGTGGATCCCTGTTTTTGCCCCGATTTCTTTTAACTTAGCAGATTCACTACTGACAGTATTGTTGGTGAAAACACGAACTCTTCGATCAAATCAACTTTAACCCACCCTTTCCAGGGACTCCCTCCTCCCCTCTCCTATGTCCCTATCAAAATAGGCTGGATAAATTAATTGTTTTAATGAAGACAAATTTACTCGTATTTCAAAAAAAGGTTCTGATTGTGTTGTTTTTTTGAAACTACGATGTGCTATACATTGTTTACAAAGCTCAATAAAAAAATCACACTAAAAATCACTGTCCATTGATATAAGCAACGTTTTATTAATTGGAATAACCATATTTCTTTCACAATTTCTGCCCAACATAATGTGATAGCGCCAATCATGTCTTAACAATATTATTATGACGCAAAATCTTATGTAATTTTTTAGTGCATCGTCTGAATTACGGACAACAGACGCTGAGCCCAAAACAAGCGTTTAATCATTTTTACTTTGATGAACCATTTTTGCTCATTGCTTGCACTATATAATGACAAGTGTAGTCTAAGAGTACGCAAATTTAACGTTACCGGCCTATATAGCCATTAAACACGCGTACATGTATGACGGGCACATATATTGCTTGTTTAGAAACATCATTACTACTTAGGATATGTAAGTTATTTTTTCAGGCGCAGCAGGCGGCAGTGCAATACAGTTTTCCAAGACATTCTGACCGAGCAGCGAGCAACCATCGTAATAAACAATGCAAGGGGATTAGTACAACTGATGAACTGGTCTGACACAGTCAATCAAGCAATCGAGTTTCGCCATTGGTGCCACCAAAATCCGGAACTGACCTGGCAGGAAAAAAACACGGCTAACCATATCCGTCAAAGTCTGACGCAGTTGCAGATACCATGGCGGCCCTGTGCTCAATATGGCACGATAGCTACTCTGGCACCACAAGCATTAGGCGAACATATTGCTCTACGTGCTGATATGGATGCCTTGCCGATTACTGAACGTCTAGCAATAGATTTTTGCTCAACTATGCCGGGAAAGATGCACGCTTGCGGTCATGATGGCCATATGGCTGCATTAATTGGTACCGCTGCTTGGTTAAAACAACATGAAAAGCAACTCCAAGGCCCCGTTACTCTTATTTTTCAGCCTGCCGAAGAAGGTGGCCATGGTGCTAAAAAGATGATCGAGGACGGTGCGCTCGAAGGCGTAGAACGCATCTTCGGTTGGCACAATTGGCCTGCCTTACCTGTGGGTATCGCGCTGTGTCCGGATGGTCCTGTCATGTCTGGTAATGGTACGTTTCATATAACAATCAAAGGACGGGGTGGCCATGCTTCTCAACCGGAAGTTGCCCGGGATCCTGTGCTGGCTGCTGCAGCTATGACGTTAAACCTGCAACAGATAGTTAGTCGCCGACTACCTCCTCAGGCTGCCGCAGTCGTCAGCGTGACATCTATCCTTGCTGACAGTGGTATAACGGTGATTCCAGACAGTGTCCGCTTAGAAGGTAGCATCCGGGTATCAGCGCCACGTTGGCGACAACCTATCAACGATCTCATAATTAAAATTTCGGAAAATACTGCCGAAACCTACGGGGTAAAGGCAGAGGTGGAAACGCGTTTACGCTATGAAGCCACGATCAATCATCCTGAATCGGCTGAACGATACCGTCATGCATTGCAATCTGAACTCGGAACTGGTTTCCAAAATTCGGATCTATTGCTACCCATCATGGCCTCCGAAGATTTCAGCTATTATTTGAATGAAATTCCAGGCGCATTTGCTCTTATCGGCATGGCTGAAAAGCAAATGGATAACACCTATTTCACGGCACCTTGCCACAGTCCTGAATATCAGTTCAATGACCGCATCATCGAGTCAGTGATGCGCGTTTTCTGTCGGCTCGTCAACCTTCCGGTTCCCAACTCGGAAAGCACCACCACTACACCTGATATATCACAACCATTACCAACGCTACGAGGAGTATAGAATGAATTGGTTTGAAACCTATGAATCAGAGATAAGAGCTTATAGCCGTGCCTATCCCGCAGTTTTTGTAAAAGGTAACAATGCACGGCAGACAGATGAAGAAGGAAAAGAATATATTGATTTCTATGCCGGTGCAGGCGTTCTAAACTTCGGCCACAATAACCCAAAATTAATACAAGCTGTGATCGAATACTTGCAGTCAGGAGGCGTGCTGCATACCTTGGATATGATGACACCGCCTAAGCGAGAGTTTATTCGGGCTTTCGTTGAAACCATTCTCAAACCACGCAATATGGACTATAAGCTGCAGTTCATGGGTCCTACAGGCACCAATGCAGTCGAAGCTGCACTCAAACTTGCACGCAGAGTGACAGGAAGAGGGAACATAGTGGCTTTTAGCCAAGGGTTTCATGGTATGACCTTAGGCTCGCTCGCCTGTACAGCCAACGAGTATTTTCGTAATGCCGCGGGCGTACCTCTGACCCAAGTTTCACACTGGCCTTTCGAAACCAACAGTGGTGGTGGGCTGGAAAGTCTAAAAACATTGCGTGATATGTACGAGAACAGCTCAGGTGGCGTTGAAAAACCAGCGGCATTCATTGTGGAAACGCTGCAGGCCGAAGGCGGTGTCAATCTCGCCAGCAAGGAATGGCTACAAGCATTACAAAAATTGGCGCGAGATCTGGGCGCTTTGTTAATTGTTGATGATATCCAATCGGGCTGCGGTCGTACTGGCACCTATTTCAGTTTCGAAAACGACGGTATTGATCCAGACATTATCACTTTGGCTAAGGGCATTGGCGGCATTGGAACACCAATGGCGATGAATCTAGTTAAATCAGAACACGATGCACACTGGCAGCCAGGCGAGCATACCGGCACCTTCCGTGGCCAAAATATTTCTTTTGTGGCCGGTCGTGAGGCTCTGCGTTATTTTGAAGACGACGCCCTTATGGCGGAAACGCGCCGCAAAGGCGAGATTATGGCCAGACATCTATCAGGTATTACACAAAAGCATGCATCTAAAGGCTTCAGCGTACGCGGAAAAGGCATGATGCAGGCGCTTGATATAGGTGACGGAGTGCTTGCTAAAGCCATCGCACGCGATTGTTTCGACCATGGCATGCTATTTGGTCCCTGTGGCGTTGGTGGTTCAGTCCTTAAGCTCATTCCCCCCTTAACAATTCCTGATTCCGACCTACTTGAAGGTTTGAGTATTCTTAGCGATGCCATCGAACGGCAAATAGAGGACTAGATATTATGCGTGAAAGAGATGATATGACCTTCCCTTTTTCTGAATACCAGCGACGTATAGATGAACTGCGCGGACGGATGGCAGCGCGTTTGTTAGATGCGGTGATTATTTCCGATGCGGAAAACATCATGTATCTAACTGATTATCAAACGACAGGTTACTCCTTTTTTCAGGCACTGGTAGTGCCACTTGAGGGTGAGCCTTGGATGGTTACCCGTAAACTCGAAGAATCCAATGTGATTGCCCGAACATGGTTAGATGTAACACGACCATATCCGGATACTGGTGATGCTATACAAATGCTGGTCGCTTCGCTGGTCGAGTTTGGTCTTGCGGGTGGAACAATCGGTTATGAACGTAACTCATACTATTTCACTGCTTATCACCAAGACTATTTCCACACGTCATTCTCACGAAGTCGAATCATGGACTGTTTTGGCATCGTTGAGGAAGGACGAGTCATCAAATCTGCGGTCGAGCTGGACATTATGCAAAAAGCTGCCTTCGCTACCAAAGCGGCTATGAAAGCAGGCATCGAAGCCGTTCGTCCTGGCGTCACAGAAAACGAAATTGGCGCTGCTATCAGCTATGCCATGTTTTCAAGCGGAGGCGAAACACCTGCCGTTATGCCTTACGTCACTTCCGGGCCACGAACCATGATCGGACATGCGACCTGGGAAGGCCGTACAGTCGAGCCGGGTGAGCACGTTTTTCTCGAAATCGCAGGCTGTTATCGACGCTACCATACTGCGATGATGCGTACTGTCGTCTGTGGCGAGCTAAGCCACAGTATGTATAAAGCACAAGAGCTGATGAAACAGGCACTGGCAACAGCACGCTCAGAATTCAGACCGGGATTAACCGTTTCCGACGCAGACAAATTGATGCGCAACATTATTAGCGAAAACGATCTGGGCGCCAGACTGATCACACGTTCAGGATATTCTATCGGTATAGCGTTTCCTCCCAGCTGGGACGAAGGCTATATCATGAGTTTGTTTCAGGGACGCTCGGATGCTATGCGTCCGGGGATGACCTTCCATGTCATCCCTTGGATGTGGGGCGTTGATGGTGATAAATCCTGTGGTATTTCAGACACTTTTTATATTACAGAAGATGGCTGTAGGTCCTTCTTCGAGGATGTTGAACAGGACTTTACCGTGAAGGAAGACTCATCAGAGAACAACGATAATGATGCCACTGACAACACAGAAAATGGTTAAGGAGCCTTTATGTTTATAGCGACAAACCCGACCACTGGTGATGAACTGCACCGTTATCCATTACTTAGCAATGAAGATCTTGAGCAGTGCATCGCACAAGCATCGGAAACCTTTATCCATTGGCGTACAACTGCATTGACAGAACGTGCAACATTACTGAAAAAAGTTGCACAATTCATGCGTGACGATGAGGAACGTCTCGCCCGTCTAATGACCAGCGAAATGGGTAAACCAATTGTCGAAGCCCGTGGCGAAGTGCAAAAAGCGGCCTGGTGCGCAGAGCACTATGCGGAGCATGGTGCGGAATACTTGGCTTCGATAGATTTGCCATCGGATGCAAGTCACAGTTATGTGCAACATCTGCCCCTGGGTCAAATATTAGGCGTACTGCCATGGAATGCCCCCTTCTGGTTGGCGTTTCGCTTCTGCGCACCCGCTATTATGGCCGGCAATGTATGCTTGATGAAACATGATCACCACGTTCCCGCCTGTGCTGAAGCTATTGCAGATATTTTCTTACGAGTCGGAGCCCCAGCTGGTTTGCTGCAAAACCTCCGTATTGATCATGACCAAGTGGCACAACTTATCAAGAATGATGCCGTACAGGCTGTCTCTTTAACTGGCTCCAGCTCAGCTGGCAGCAAGGTAGCCTCTTTAGCCGCCAGCCAGATAAAACCAGCTGTGATGGAATTAGGTGGTTCTGATCCTAGTCTGGTTCTGGCAGATGCTGACTTGGATACCGCAGCCAAAACTCTGACTGTGTCCCGCACCATCAATGCTGGCCAGTCGTGTATTGCAGCGAAACGCATCATTGTCGAAGCATCGGTTTATGACGCATTTGTGAAAAAGTTACAGCAACATTTAGCAGAACTCAAAATGGGAGACCCGGCAGAAGAATCAACTCAAATTGGCCCCATTGCTCGTGCTGATTTGCGTGAAGAGCTTCATCGCCAGGTCAGCATGACCATCGAACAGGGTGGTCGTTGTTTGCTGGGTGGACAGATGCCGGAAGGACCAGGCTATTTCTATCCCGTCACTTTACTCGTTGATGTCACTCGCGATATGCAAGCGAGTTGCGAAGAGACCTTTGGCCCCATTGCCGTTGTCATGAAAGCTGACTCCCCGCAACATGCATTGGAGATAGCCAACGACACCTCTTTTGGACTGGCGGCATCTATCTGGAGCAGTGACGTCACAAAAGCTGAACAGATGAGTCGAGATATAGAAGCGGGTCAGGTTGCCATCAATGGTATTGTAAAAACTGATCCCAGACTACCCAGTGGCGGTATTAAGGGTTCCGGTTACGGGCGTGAACTCGGCCCCCATGGCATTATAGAATTCGTTAATGCCCAGCAAGTTTGGGTCGGACCTAGTCAATAAGAAGTGGTTTTATCATCTTATTTATCTATTGGTAATATTACCTATTATAGAACGGCATCATCCTCTAGCAGAGAACTGACAAAACCCTGAAGACATAGGTGATAGTAAAAATATACTGTCAACACATTGCCTGAATACGGAGCTCGCTAGTTGAAGAGCTAACCATCTTGCTATTCTAAATAACAATTACTGGGCTGGTTAATATAAGGCACAAAAAAAGGGCTGATTTTTATCAGCCCTTTTTTAAGACATACTATAAAGGTTTCAGCCTATTTCGCAGCTTCACGCTCTTTAGTTTCTTTGATTACTTCATCAGCCACATTTTTAGGACATGGCATATAATGTAAGAACTCCATTGAGAACTGACCACGACCTGATGTCATTGTCCGTAATGAACCAATATAGCCAAACATTTCACTCAATGGCACTTCACCTTTAATACGTACACCCATCCCTGTCGCATCTTGTGACTTGATCATGCCGCGACGACGATTTAAGTCACCGATAACATCACCTACATTATCTTCTGGACAGAACACATCGACTTTCATGATAGGTTCCAGTAGTTGTGGTCCAGCTTTTGGCATCGTTTGACGGTAGGCTGCTGCTGCAGCTAATTCATAAGCAACAGCTGATGAGTCAACTGCGTGGAAGCCACCATCATATAAGTTTACTTTCAAATCCAGACATGGGAAACCAGCGAGTACGCCGCGATCCAACATTTTTGCAAAACCGGCCTCAACTGCGCTCCAGAATTCACGAGGTACCGTACCACCTGTAACGGTTGATTCAAAGACAAAACCACTGCCTGCTTCACCGGGTTCAACAATATAATCAATTTTAGCAAACTGACCAGAACCACCCGTTTGTTTTTTGTGGGTATAGCTATCATCAACACGCTGCGTGATAGTTTCACGGTAAGCCACTTGAGGTTCACCAACAATAACTTCAACACCATGGGTACGCTTTAAGATATCAACCTTGATATCAAGGTGAAGTTCACCCATACCTTTCATGATAGTTTCGCCACTATCTTCATCTGTTTCTACACGGAATGATGGATCTTCTTTAATCATCTTACCCAGAGCAATACCCATTTTCTCTGCAGCACCTTTATCTTTTGGTGCAATCGCGATTGAGATAACAGGATCAGGGAAAACCATTGGCTCTAATGTTGCTGGGTTTTTAGGATCACAGAGGGTATGACCTGTTTGTACATCTTTCATACCGACTACGGCGATAATATCACCAGCGTGTGCAAAATCGAGCTCATTACGATCATCGGCATGCATCTCTACCATCCGGCCAATCCGTTCAGTTTTACCGGTAAAGGTATTCAACACGGTGTCACCTTTTTTTATCGTGCCTGAATAGATACGAATAAAGGTTAAGGCACCAAAGCGATCATCCATAATTTTGAACGCTAATGCACGGAACGGTTTATCTGAATCGACCGTCGCTACGCTACCTGTTTCGTTGCCTTCCATATCTACTTCGGGTTGCGGATCAACTTCTGTTGGATCAGGCAAATAATCCACAACTGCATCCAGTATTAACTGGACACCTTTGTTTTTAAAGGCACTACCACAATAGGTCGGGAAGAAATCCAGTTTTTGTGTACCTTTACGAATACATCTTTTCAAATCTTCGATTGATGGCTCTTCACCCTCAAGGTAGGCTTCCATTAAAGCATCATCTTGCTCGACAGCCGTTTCGACTAGTTTTTCACGCCACTCTTCGACTTGATCCATCATATCTGCAGGTGGCTCTTCAAGGGTGAAGTCCAATGGGTTTTTTTCATCACCCCATATCCACGCTTTGCGAGTTAATAAGTCGATAATCCCTTTAAAGTCATCTTCAATACCGATCGGTAAGACCATGACCAGAGGATGCGCACCTAATACATCTTCAACCTGTTTGACCACACGATAAAAATCAGCACCCATGCGGTCTAATTTGTTAACAAAAATCAAACGAGATACTTCAGAATCATTGGCATAACGCCAGTTAGTTTCTGACTGGGGCTCCACACCGCCACTACCGCAAAAAACACCGATACCGCCATCAAGGACTTTTAGGGAACGATAGACTTCAATGGTGAAATCAACGTGTCCTGGGGTATCAATAACGTTTAGGCGGTGTCCATTCCATTCACAGGTTGTCGCTGCTGATTGAATTGTAATACCACGCTCGGCCTCCTGGTCCATAAAGTCCATTGTTGACTCACCATCATGAACCTCACCCGTTTTATGAATTTTACCCGTAAGCTTGAGAATTCGTTCCGTTGTGGTTGTCTTACCAGCATCTACGTGAGCGAAGATACCAATATTTCTGTATTTCGATAAGTCAGCAGCCATTTTCCTGTCTCTAAAAGGTTGATTTATTAATATGAAGATAAACCACGGAATTTTATACTAGTTTAGGCTGTTATGCATCATAAAAATCATTATCCCTGCACATTCGTGCTTATGATGCACTTTTAACGCTAACTCATTTTAGCTAGACAAGCCCACAACTATGAATTTGCGCATGACTACTATCAGAGAACGATTATTTTTGTTTTAGTGGCAGCCATTGGTAACGATAGACCACACCGGGGACAGCCAAGACAAGAAAACCACTCAGCGTCGTGACAAAAAACTCCCAGTCTTGAGGGTGAATACCACCATCTGTACGCATTTCAGCCATGCTGGCAATCATTAAGCTTAGGATGTAATAAATGATCAGTTCCAAAAGCCGTAACCAGGATGACTTGCCATTGCGTAATGGAATTACTACCAATAATCGTTCCGTCACCCAAGGTAAGTTGGCAATAATAGCAATAACTAAAATTAATAAACTAGGAGACATAATAGATACACTATGAGAAAACGGTTGCACAGATTGCCATCAATGAACCTGGGAAGAGCCCCAAAGCCATCACGGCCATCGCATTGGCACTTAACGCTATACGCATACTAGTAGGTGCTTCTATTACCCCACTTTCACTCGCTTCATCAAAGTACATTACTTTAATAACTCGAAGGTAATAAAACGCGCCAATTACTGACATTATTACAGCTAATATAGCAACAGAAATAAGCTGAATATCGACGATTGCCTTAATCACGACTAGTTTTGCATAAAAGCCAACCATCGGTGGGATACCCGCCATAGAGAACATGACAATCAACATCATCAACGCATACCATGGGTAGCGTTTCCCCAAGCCTTTGAAATCATCAATGTTTTCTGCTTCAAAACCACGGCGACTCAATAAAAGAATCATTCCAAAACCAGCCATGGTCATGACAGTATAGGTAATAGCATAAAACATAGAAGCGGCATACCCTTCATTACTACCTGATAATACGCCCAGTAAGATAAAGCCGATATGTGAAATTGTTGAATAGGCCAACATTCGTTTTATATTGCTTTGTGCAATCGCCACCACATTCCCGATAGTAATCGAGAGTACCGCTAGTAAAATCAACATTTGCTGCCAATCCTGATGTAGCCCCGCCAAGCCATCCACCAAAAGACGAATCATCATGGCAAATGCAGCAATTTTTGGCGCTGCCGCAATAAATAAAGTCACTGCTGTTGGCGCACCATGATAGACATCTGGTAACCACATATGGAATGGCACAGCACCCAGTTTAAAGCCAATCCCGATAACCAAGAAAACCAAACCAAAACTAAGTACGGTGTGATCTATATTACCCTGTTGAATTGCCATCGTGATATCGGATAACGCAAGACTGCCTGTGATCCCATAAATAATCGACATTCCGTATAACAACATACCGGATGCAATAGCACCAAGAATAAAGTATTTCATCGCAGCTTCAGTTGCCACCGCAGAGTCACGATTTAAGGCCACCATGGCATATAAACAAAGCGACATTAATTCCAAGCCAAGGTATATCGTCAAAAAGTGAGAGGCTGAGACCATGATTAACATGCCCAACGTTGCGAATACAGCCAGCGCGTAGAACTCACCTTTAAATAAATCTCTCGCTTTTAAATAAGCAGTGGAATAAAGCAATACAACAAAATTAACAATACAGATAATCAGCTTAAGAACATCACTGAACATATCTTTGACATAATTATTATTGAATGTCTGGCCATACTGACCATCTATAGATTGGTAAATAATGATGGCTGTCACAATCATGGTGATTTGACTAAGATAATAAGCGGCTTCTGCCCCTTTTTTTCCTAAGAACGCAATCGCCATCAAAGTTACACCAGCCATTGCCAGCATGAACATTTCAGGTAAGGCGAACGACATATTAACTACATCAACTAACATAATGACATTTTCACCTTTACAACTTCGACTGGGACACTTGGGTTAACAAATGCTCAACGGATGCATGCATAACATCCACGAGCGGGGCTGGCCAAACACCTATTAGTAATACAATGACCGCTAATGAAGTGAGCATCCAAAACTCACGTCGATTGATATCTGACAGTGCAGCAACATTATCATTAGCCACCTCGCCAAAAACAACACGTTTAACCATCCACAAGGTGTAAGCCGCCCCTAAAATCAATGTCGTAGCTGCTAAAAATGCAAACCAGAAATTAGCCTGGAAAGCAGCTAAAATCACCATAAATTCCCCAACAAAACCAGATGTGCCCGGTAAACCGGCATTGGCCATGGCAAAAAAGACTGAAAAGCCGGCAAACACTGGCATGGTGTTAATAACGCCACCATACGAAGCAATATCACGGCTATGCATACGATCATACAAAATGCCAACACAGAGGAACATTGCAGCAGCAATAAAGCCATGGGAAATCATTTGTACCATCGCACCTTCAATGGCGAGTACAGCACCGCTACCTGTTGCTGAATTGGCAAAGATGCGGAATACAATAAAGATCCCCATCGTTACAAATCCCATATGAGCAATACTTGAATAGGCGATTAACTTTTTCATATCGGACTGCACTAAAGCAACAAAGCCAATATAAACAATAGCAATTAATGACAAACCGATAATTAACCAGTCCAATGCCATACTGGCATCAGGTGCGATCGGCAAAGCAAAACGTAAAAGCCCATAACCGCCTATTTTCAATGTTATTGCAGCTAAAATAACAGAGCCACCCGTAGGAGCTTCAACATGCGCGTCTGGTAACCAAGTGTGCACTGGCCACATAGGCACCTTCACCGCAAAGGCGATTAAAATGGCTAACAATAACCATGTTTGTTCAGTCATTGTTAGTTCGACTTGATGAAAGTCAAGGATATAGAAGCTATCCGCCGCATGATGCAAGTAAAGCAAAGATATCAGCAGAAACACCGAACCAAAAAAGGTATAAAGGAAAAACTTCATCGTGGCATAAACACGATTCGGACCACCCCAGATACCAATCACTAAGAATAAAGGTATCAACATGGCTTCAAAGAAGACGTAAAATAAAATTACATCTAATGAAGCAAACACGGCAATCATGAGGCCTTCCATGATCAAAAATGCAGCCATATATTGACTTACACGATCTTGAATCACTTCCCAGCCCGCGACCACAACTAGTAGCGTAGAAAATGCCGTCAGAATAATTAATGGCATCGAGAAGCCATCTACACCCAAGTGATAATTGATGTTATAGCTGGCAACCCACGGTAATTTTTCAACAAACTGCATTGCATGCGTACTACTGTCAAACCCGGTGTACAATCCAACGGATAGCAGCAGTGTTGCAAGCGAAATAATCAATGATAAAGGGCGGGTCATCGCATTATCACCATTTAGTAAGACGGCTATACCACCTATGATAGGTAGCCAAATCACCAGACTTAATAATGGATAATCAACAAACATAATTTACTCTCGACACCTAAGCCACAAAATAAGTCAATAACAACCAAACACCCAAAATCATGGCGAAGGCATAATGATATAAATAACCCGATTGCATATGCCGCACTAATCGAGAGACGACACCAACAGTTTTTGCAGCACCATTGACCACAAAACCATCAATCACAGATTGATCGCCTGCACGCCAGAGCACTCGACCTATCAATCGTGAGCCACCTGCAAAGAAAATTTCATTGAAACGATCAAAACCATATTTATTATCCAAAATCCGGTAAAGCACATTAAAAGTTTTATGGATTTTTGCGGGTAAGGCCGTATTGACCATATAGAGGTAATACGCCGTTGCAAGTCCTGCCATCGCCAGCCAGAATGGTGGTGTCATCAAACCATGCAATATAAAGCCAAGAACACCGTGATAGTCAGTTGCATGCTGTGCTAAAACATCATGCTCTTTCAACACATAGATCGCATCGCCAAAGAAATCGCCAAAGACCATATCTCCAATTAATAAACCAGCAAATACTGAAGGTATCGCTAAGAGAATTAAAGGGATAGTTACTGTCGGCGGTGATTCATGCGGTGCATGACCGCCGTGAGTATCAAAACGCTCTTTACCGTGGAATACAATAAAAAACAGTCTAAAGCTATACAAAGCAGTGATAAATACACCCGATAACACAGCAAAATATGCAAAATCACTACCTGGTATGGTTGAAGCGTGCACCGCCTCTATAATCGAATCTTTGGAGAAAAAGCCGGCAAAACCTGGAAAACCAATCAGCGCTAATGATCCAATCAGCCCCGTCCAATAAGTAATTGGCATATATTTTTTTAGCCCCCCCATCTTACGAATATCTTGTTCGTGATGAAGCGCCATTATCACAGAACCGGCACCTAAGAATAGTAAGGCTTTGAAAAAAGCATGCGTCATTAAATGAAAAATACCGGCCGCATAGGCTGAGGCACCCAGTGCAACGGTCATATACCCTAATTGTGACAGCGTAGAGTATGCAATAACCCGTTTAATATCATTTTGAATAAGCCCTAAAAAGCCCATAAACAAAGCAGTAATAGCACCAATAATCAAAATGAATGATAAAGCTGTTTCGGAGAGCTCATAAAGTGGTGACATTCTGGCCACCATAAAAATACCGGCTGTGACCATTGTGGCAGCATGAATCAATGCTGAGATAGGTGTTGGACCCTCCATTGAGTCAGGCAACCAAACATGAAGTGGTACCTGAGCAGATTTACCCATAGCGCCAATAAATAACAGGATACCCACCACAGTAATCACTGACCATTCAGAACCAGCAAAAATGCTCATGGACTGCTCTGCCATAGCGGGTGCTTGAGCGAATACTTCTATATAATCAAGGCTTCCCGCATAGAGTAACACCCCGGCAATACCTAATAAGAAACCAAAATCACCAACGCGGTTAACAAGAAATGCTTTGAGGTTGGCGTAAATAGCTGTGGGCTTTTTATACCAAAAGCCGATCAACAGATAAGAAACCAGACCAACCGCTTCCCAGCCAAAAAATAACTGCATGAAATTATTAGCCATCACCAGCATTAGCATTGAGAATGTAAACAAGGATATATAGCTGAAAAAACGACAATAGCCATCATCTTCTTGCATATAGGCGATGGTATAAATATGAACCATTAATGATACAAACGTCACCACAACCATCATCATCGCTGTCAATTGATCGACCATAAAGCCGACTTCAATGCTCAGCGATCCTGCCTGCAACCATTGATATACCTGTTCGTTATATGACTGGCCATCAAAAATAACCAATTTGAACACATAGACTGATAGAGCAAAAGCAATCGCTACGCCTAATATCGTGACACGATGTGACCATGCACGACCGATACGATTGCCAAATAAACCAGCTATGATACTTCCAATAAGCGGAGATAATGCCAGGGTTAATAAAAGTGTCTGATTCAATGCTGTCACAACTAACCCTTCAACTTATCCAGATCCATTACATTAATCGTGTTCAGATTCCTAAACAGAACGACTAAAATTGCCAGTCCAATAGCGGCTTCTGCTGCAGCAACTGTCAAGATAAAAAATACGAATATTTGCCCAGCAATATCACCAGAAAAATGGGAAAATGCAATAAAGTTAATGTTTACAGCCAATAACATCAGCTCGATACACATTAATAAAATAATGATATTTTTACGATTGATAAAAATACCCAGTACAGAAAGGCTGAAGAGCAATGCCCCTAAGATAAGGAAATCAGATAACGCAATCACGATGATGACTCCTCATTTTTTTCTAACCGTTCATCACCACGCTTTTCAGACTTCATTTTAACTATACGTACCCTGTCCTCTGACCGGACTTTTATTTGATCAGCCACATTTTGTGATTTACTTTTTTTACTACGTAGCGTCAGTGTGATCGCAGCAATAATGGCTACCGTCAATATGACAGAAGCAATTTCAAAGGGATATACATAAACTGTATAAAGCAACATACCTATCGCTTTGGTATTGCTATACCCATCAGGATGGGGTTCAGGTGCAGGAAAGACATCCAGCCCAAAATGCGAAGCGCCGATGACAGCCACCATTTCTATCGTAATCAGTGCAGCCACAATGATCCCTAAAGGCAGATATTTCGTAAAGCCTTCCTGTAAGGGCGTCAAATTGATATCTAACATCATAACCACGAATAAAAACAGCACCATAACAGCACCGACGTACACCAGTACCAGTGTCAAAGCCAAAAACTCAGCTTCCAACAATAGCCAAATACCTGCGCTGGTAAAAAAAGCCAAAACTAAAAACAAGGCTGCACGTACAGGATTTCGCACGGTGACTACCATCGATGCTGCAAATAGCAGAATACTAGCAAAAAGGTAAAAAATAATTTTTTCCATTGTTTACGTGCCTTTACCGATACGGTGCATCTGCTGCTCGATCTGCAGCTATCTGCTCTTCGTACTTGTCACCTATGGCCAACAACTTATCTTTGGTCATAATATTTTCACCCCGTTGTTCAAAGTGATAGTCAAATACACGTGTTTCTACAATCGAATCGACCGGACATGATTCCTCACAAAAACCACAATATATACATTTAAACAAATCAATATCGTAACGTGTGGTACGACGTGTACCATCATCACGCGGTTCAGTATCAATGGTAATAGCCAATGCAGGACACACTGCCTCACATAATTTACAGCCGATACAACGCTCTTCACCATTTGGATAGCGTCGTAAAGCGTGTAAACCACGGAAGCGTGGTGATTGTGGCGTTTGTTCTTCTGGATACTGGACTGTGATTTTCTTAGCAAACAAGTAACGACCCGTCAGCTTAAGGCCCAGTAGCAGCTCCCATAAAAAAAAGCTTTTAAAGAAATGCCGTACAGAATTCATCACACCACCTTATCTTTGACGATATCAACAGCAGAAATAGCGAGGTTTGCATCAGTAAACCAGGGACCAATATTCATGACTTGGGCTGTTGCTACAACAACCAGCCATACTAAAGTGACGGGAATAAACACTTTCCAACCTAAACGCATAATTTGATCATAACGATAACGGGGAAATGTTGCCCTAAACCAGAGGTAGAAGAATAAGAAAATCGACGTCTTAAGCAATAACCAGATAAGGCCTGGCACCCAGCTAAATGCTGGCTCTAAGACAGTACCTTGAAACGGTGATAACCAACCACCAAGAAACAGCACTGCAGCCAGCACAGATATTAAGATCATATCTGCGTATTCAGCTAAAAAGAACACCGCAAAGGCCATACCGGAGTATTCAACATGAAAGCCAGCTACGATTTCAGACTCACCTTCTGCCACATCAAATGGCGCACGATTGGTTTCAGCAACACCGGAAATAAAATAAACAATGAGCAGCGGTAATAATGGCAACCAATACCAATGCAGTATGCCGCCTTGTTGCGCTAACACAATCTCACCCAAATTCAAGCTACCAGCTGCAACTAAGACCCCGACTAAAGCAAAGCCCATGGCAATTTCATAAGATACGACCTGTGCCGCACTCCGCATTGCACCTAAAAAAGCATAACGTGAATTAGACGCCCAGCCAGCAACTATCACCCCGTAAACACTCATTGAAGTAATGGCTAATATATACAAAAGGCCAGCATCGATATCGGCAAGAATCAATGTAGCATCAAACGGTATTACCGCCCATGCAGCTAATGCTGGTCCTATAGCAAGTACCGGTGCAACCAAAAACAAATAAAGATTAGATTTAGCCGGGAAAATAACCTCTTTAAACATTAGTTTCAAGGCATCGGCAATAGGCTGCAACCAACCACGAACACCTACCCGGTTAGGACCAATACGCAATTGAATATAACCAATCACTTTTCGTTCAGCATACGTAAGATAAGCCACCGCAAGCATCAAAGGCATGACGATTAAGCCTATCTTCCCTACGATAGGTAATAGCGTGTATAAAATCCAATCAACCATAATCAATCGCCCTCAGCTGCAGCGACAACGCTGACATCTGTGAAACCCGCGCCAAAATGACTGGTTTCATCAATTCCAACCGGCATATATAGACAGCCATTGGCAACTTGGTTATCAATTGCTAACGCTAGTACAACATCACATTCGCCATCGGTGATTTTGATACGTTTTGCATTCTGCAAGCCCAGTTTTTCAGCTTCTGACGAATTTATTCTCGCGATATTGGCTGATTGACCAGCATCTGTTTGTAATAATGCATCACTACGTCTAACAATACTGTCACAATAATACATTGGCACTTCGGCAACAGCGGTCAACTTAGCCGACTCAAACCGCAGCTCTGTTGGTATATAAGGTAGCGTTTTCGGCTCTGAAGCCATCTTAATTGTCTGCTTTATTTCTGCGACAATATCCTCTGATGATACGTAATTAAACCCGGCTACATTACTCAGATTTGCTAATACGCGTAATACTTTCCATCCAGGTCTACTTTCACCTTTGGCGGCAACCGCACCTTTATAGCTTTGCCACTGCTTGTCTACACCGACAAATGTTCCCGAGGTTTCAGCAAATGTAGCAATCGGTAAAATTACATCGGCATAATCATATAACGTGTCCGTTACAAAACTACTTAAAGACACAACAAAATCCGCTTGCGTGAGCGCCTTGCGGACTTGGGCAGGGTTATCACAATCCAGCTCTGGTTCAAGCCCCATCAGCACATAGCTGTGTAACTGATTTTGCCAACATTGCTGTATATTCAGCCCTTGTTGACTCTCATCACCAGCATCTAACGTAAAGGGTAATGCACCCGAAAGTTGTAGCGCTGTTGAATTGGCTGTTGGTAAAACAATCAGGTTCGTATGTGTCAGCTCAGTGATAAGGCTGCACAATGTTCGTATCTGGCTAGCTTGTGGGTGGTTATTTGCCAGGGCACCAACAAATACCGTCGCTTTAGCCGCATTAGCCAATTGCATGGCAATTGTTTGTTCAGACGCAGTTGGCTCAGTATCTGCCAGAAGTTTTTCCCATTTAGGATGTTCGTCGACCGCCGTATGTAAAACAGCTTTGGCAACCCCCATCAAGTGTTGCAATAGTTGTTCAGAATTAACTGATAACTGTTTATCAACCGGCATCAAGAGATCGCTGGTGAAAAAGTTAATTTCACTGACTGTTGTTCCTGATAAGGCTGCTTGTCGAATTCGTTGAGACAAAATTGGTTGTTCCGATCGAACATTACAACCAACCAATACAATGGCATCGTTATTGGCAATATCACTTAACAACCAGTCCGCCTGATTATAGCGTGTGCGCTCATCGGCAAAATCTTGTTGGCGTAGACGGTGGTCAATATTATGTGTGCCCAATGCGCGCAGCCATTTCTGCAATAAATAGGCTTCTTCCATACTTGCAGTTGGCGATATCACACCTGCTATTTGCTCGGCACCATGATGTTCAATAGTTTGCTGTAATCCCTCGACAACTTTATTAAGTGCAGTCTGCCAATCTGTTGTTTGCCATTGGCCATTTTCCTTAATCAATGGTGTTGTAGCACGTTGTTCGTGATTAAGGCCAAGATAGCTGAACCTGTCACGATCAGAAATCCATGTTTCATTTACCGACTCATTTTCTCGGGGGACCACGCGCATCACATCGTTACGCTTAGTATGAAACTCAATATTTGACCCAATTGCATCATGTGGAGCAATCGAAGAATGTGCTGAAAGTTCCCAGGCTCTGGCTCGATAGCGGAACGGTTTAGATGTCAGTGCACCTACTGGACATATATCAATAATATTGCCTGATAATTCAGACTGCATACTATGTTCTATATAGGTGCCGATTTCCATATGTTCACCACGACCCGTCGCTCCTAATTCCTGGATACCTGCGATCTCTTGGCCGAAGCGAACACAACGTGTGCAGTGAATGCAACGCGTCATATCTGTTTTAATTAATGCGCCAATATTTTTATCTTGTACCACCCGTTTTTTTTCATTAAAACGACTGATACCTGCGCCATAGCCCATTGACAGGTCTTGCAGTTCACATTCCCCTCCCTGATCACAGATAGGGCAATCTAGTGGGTGATTAATTAATAAAAACTCCATCACCCCCCGTTGAGCATCTAAGGCATTTTTAGACTGGGTGAAAACTTTCATCCCTTCAGACACTGGGGTAGCACAAGCTGGTAAGGCCTTACGGGATTTGTCAACATCGACCAGGCACATACGGCAATTGGCGGCGACAGATAACTTTTTATGATAACAAAAGCGAGGAATATCAATGCCTGCATCATCAGCAGCCTGAATAATCATTTTTGTTGAATCCACTTTTAGTGGAATGCCGTCAATTTCTATATTTACCATAATATGAATATTCAGTGTCTGAACAATTGATTAAACCATACAACGTTGGTGGTCAATATGGTACTGAAATTCCTCTCTGAAATGTTCGATAAAACTAATAACCGGTGCGGCAGCTGCATCGCCCAAAGCACAAATGGTATTACCATCAATATTTTTGGCTACATCTACTAAACGGTCCAAATCCTGTTGTGTTCCCTGACCATGTTCAATTCGTTTAACAACACGGTATAGCCAGCCCGTCCCTTCACGACAAGGTGTACACTGACCACAGGACTCTTCGTAGTAAAACTCTGCAATGCGTTCCAGGGCTTTCACCATGCAGGTCGTTTCATCCATTATGATGACAGAACCAGCACCTAACATAGAACCCGCTTTAGTAATGCCGTCATAGCTCATCATCGCTTCCATCATGACTTCACCTGGCACCACAGGCGTTGAGCTACCACCAGGGATAACGGCTTTAAGCTTATTACCGTTTTTGACGCCACCCGCCAACTCCAATAGCTCGGCAAAAGGCATCCCCATTGGAACCTCAAAGTTACCAGGTTTATTCACATGACCTGAAACGCTGAAAATTTTTGTGCCACCATTATTCGGCTCACCGGTTTCTAAAAACCAGTCGCCACCTTTTTCCAGGATAACTGGCACCGACGCCAAGGTCTCAGTATTGTTAATGGTAGTTGGTTTACCATACAGCCCATAACCTGCAGGAAACGGCGGTTTATAACGGGGTTGCCCTTTTTTACCTTCTAGGGACTCCAGCAAGGCCGTTTCTTCACCACAAATATAGGCTCCAGCGCCCGGCTGCGTATGCAGTTCAAAGTTAAAACCAGAGCCTAAAATATTATTGCCCAAATATCCCGCTTCACGTGCTTCTTCCAGTGCTTGCTCGAAACGCTCGATAGGTTCGACGAACTCACCGCGAATATAGTTATAGCCAGTTTCAGCACCAATAGCGTAGCCGGCAATGATCATACCTTCGATCAATTGGTGCGGGTTATAACGCATAATATCACGATCTTTACATGTACCAGGCTCACCTTCATCTGAATTACAGACGATATATTTAGTGCCCGGCATACTGCGAGGCATAAAACTCCATTTCAATCCGGTTGGAAAACCAGCACCACCTCGTCCACGCAGATTAGATTTCTTTACTTCTTCAATGATCTGTTCTTGCGGTGTATTTTCCTTGAGAATCTTTTCTAACACCTTGTAGCCACCCACACTAAGATATGAGTCCATAGACCAAGGCGTATCCAGATGAAGTGTTCGGAAACAAACTTGATTCAAAGCCATTACTCAAGCCCATCCAATAATTGATCGACCTTTTCTGTTGTCAGATACTCATGATAATCTTTATTTAACTGTAGCATCGGTGCTCCACAGCATGCTCCTAAGCACTCAACTTCTTGCAATGTCACTTTGCCATCATCTGTCGTTTGGCCTAACTTAATGCCTAAACGTTGCTCAAAATGTGCAACTATTTCTTCAGAACCATTCAACATGCAAGATATATTGGTGCAAATATTAACCTTATGTTTACCAACGGGCTCTAGCGCATACATGCTATAGAAAGTGGCCACTTCATAAACACCAATTGCAGGCATATCAAGATATTCGGCTAAGTCATCCATCAACTCTTTACTCAACCAACCGCTATTGTATTCTTGCAATATATGTAAGGCAGGTATCACCGCTGATTGGGCTTGGTCTGCGGGATATTTGGCAACCCAATTATCTATCTGCTGACGTATTTCGCTGGAGAACAATTGTTCTCTAACCACTTTCGTTTGTATTTCACTCATCGGTCAATCTCACCAAAGACAATATCCATTGTACCTATAATGGCAACAACATCTGCCAACATATGGCCTTTTGACATTTCATCCATTGCGGCTAAATGCGCAAAGCCTGGTGCTCTCACTTTTAAGCGATAAGGTTTATTAGCACCATCTGATACCAGATAAACGCCAAATTCACCTTTAGGATGTTCTACTGCTGTATATACCTCACCCTCAGGGACACAATAGCCTTCTGTAAATAATTTAAAATGATGTACTAAGGCTTCCATATCTTCTTTCATATTGACGCGACTTGGCGGCGCCACCTTAGCATCTTCAGTGATAACTGGTCCTGGATTTGCTCGCAACCAATCCACGCATTGTTTGATAATGCGGTTAGACTGACGCATTTCTTCCACACGCACCAAGTAGCGATCATAACAATCACCTTCTACACCGACAGGAATATCAAAGTCCATACGATCGTAGACTGCGTAGGGTTGCTTTTTCCTAACGTCCCACTCAATCCCTGATCCGCGTAGCATGGGACCACTAAAACCAAGTTGCATTGCGCGTTCAGGTGATACGACGCCAATACCAACTGTACGTTGTTTCCAGATACGGTTGTCTGTGAGTAGCGTTTCATACTCATCGACACAACTGGGGAAACGTTGGGTAAAATCTTCGATGAAGTCTAATAAACTACCTTCCCGATTTTGGTTCTTTTGTTTAACTTCTTTTTCGCTATGCCATTTAGACGCTTGATATTTTGCCATGCTGTCAGGCAGATCACGATAAACACCACCTGGCCGGTAGTACGTTGCATGTAACCGTGCCCCTGACACAGCCTCATAACAGTCCATCAAATCTTCACGTTCTCTGAAACAGTATAAAAAGATTGTCATAGCACCAATATCAAGGCCATGAGTACCTAACCACATCAAGTGATTAAGAACGCGGGTTATTTCATCAAACATGACTCGAATGTATTGCGCTCTCTCAGGCACTTGCACACCAAGCAATTTTTCAATAGCCAGCACATAACCATGCTCATTAGATAACATCGATACATAATCTAAACGATCCATATAACCAATACTTTGGTTAAATGGTTTTGATTCAGCCAGTTTTTCAGTGCCGCGATGCAGCAAACCGATATGCGGATCTGCTCTCTGGATGACTTCGCCGTCCATTTCCAGAATTAAGCGTAAGACACCGTGAGCAGCCGGGTGTTGTGGACCAAAGTTTAGTGTGTAATTTTTGATTTCAGCCATCAGCTTTGACCACCTATATAACGGTTATCATCACGTATGACACGTGGTACTAACGTCCGTGGCTCAATACTCACAGGCTCATAGACAACACGTTTCTTCTCGTCGTCATAACGCATTTCAACATTACCAATAAGCGGAAAATCCTTCCTAAAGGGGTGACCGATAAAGCCATAATCAGTCAGGATTCGTCGTAAGTCGGGATGACCTGAGAACATGATTCCGAATAAATCAAACGCTTCACGTTCATACCAATCAGCACTTCGCCAAATGCCAATTACACTCGGAATAATAGGTTGGTCAGCATCAAGGAGAACCTTTACCCGCACACGCTGATTTTGTCTCAGTGAAAGCAGGTGGTATGCCACTGCATAACGAAGATTTTGCCCATCTTTTACAGGGTAACTTTGCTGCTCTACAGCACGGCTGAAACCAGCATTTGACGCATTGTCAGTTTCCCAGCTGGAACTGCCATATTCAGAGTAGTCAACCCCACTCAGATCGATTAATTGTTCAAACTCAAAGTCATCGCGCAATGTTTGGCAAACTGAAATAATATTTTCTGCTGGCACATGAAGTGTTATTTCATCATGTGCATAGACACAATCAATAATCACATCTGATAATGCAGACTCAAGCTTAGATTTTAATTCTTGGCTCATTATCTAACCTACTGAAATCTCTTTTTGTCGTGCGATGGTATTGGTTCGTTGGATTTTTTTCTGTAGCTGGATAATGCCATATAACAGAGCTTCTGCAGTCGGTGGACAACCAGGTACATAAATATCAACGGGCACGATACGATCACAACCACGCACCACCGAGTAAGAATAATGATAATAACCACCACCATTGGCACAGGATCCCATTGAAATAACCCAACGGGGCTCTGACATTTGATCGTAAACCTTACGTAAAGCAGGCGCCATTTTATTAACCAAGGTACCGGCGACAATCATGACATCCGACTGACGAGGACTGGGCCTAAACACAACACCAAAACGATCTAGGTCGTAACGCGACGCACCTGCATGCATCATTTCTACAGCGCAGCAGGCAAGACCAAACGTCATTGGCCATAATGACCCCGTCCTGGCCCAGTTAATCAGCTTATCAGCAGTAGTAGTGACAACGCCTTCATCTAATATCCCTTCTATTCCCATTCCAATGCCCCTTTTTTCCATTCATAGATAAAGCCAACGACCAATATGAACAGAAACAAAAACATGGCTAACAAGCCGAACAAGCCAATATCATCAAGCACAACAGCCCAAGGGAATAAGAATGCTATTTCTAAATCGAAGATAATAAATAGGATGGCAACTAAATAAAAACGGACATCGAATTTCATATGTGTATCTTCAAATGGCTCAAACCCACATTCATAAGCTGAACGTTTTTCGTCGTCTGGCCGATGGGGTCCTAAAATAAGGCCCGCCAATAATGGCATGACACCGAAGCCAATACCAATAGCAATGAACACCAAAATAGGGAGATAGTTCTCCAACATACTAGTTCTTCTTCAAGTCTTAAGTGATAGTACAGCTAAAAGCGTTAATATGAGGTTGTCTTTAATTTTTAGCTAAACTGTTTAATAAATTTAGGCTAATACTACACAGAAAACAACACAAAGAGAAGTCGTAAAACCCGTATAAGGTAATCTTTATAATTAAATGTTATATAGGTTAGCTGGTCTCGGAATTTGGTTTTCTATTACGTCGATAACCGAGAGCCATTTAAGGACTAAAGCTTCTAATACAACCAATTACAACGATGCATTTTTTCTTGCTGGCAGAGTATCGTCTAGCTGAATGGATTTACTTCTTCATCAATGACTTTATCAGCATAAGTTGTATCTCAAAAGGAATTTAAACAAATAAAACGAGCAGATTAAAGTAAATAAAGACAAAAATTATGAAAGTGACAATAGTGTTGAATAATAAATAACAAGCAGTTTATTGCTGTTAAATGGTGCCGACGGGCGGAGTCGAACCGCCACGGACTACGTCCACCACCCCCTCAAGATGGCGTGTCTACCAATTTCACCACGTCGGCAAGTAATCTATCTCTAAGGTAAATCAGGCAAATCTGCTGGCGCTTGTTTCTGCTTAGTTTCTACCTTTTCTGTTGTTGCAGGCGCTGCTATTTCCGTCACACTGTCAACACGTTCTGTTTTCCCTGAATAAGCCAGCGTTAGGCTTGTAATAAAAAATAATGTCGCCAATATAGCACTGCTTGTAGAGAGGAAAGATGCAGAACCACGGCTACCAAACAGACTTGATGAGGCACCGCCACCACCGCCGCCACCGCCACCTAAAGCGGCCGCACCAGCGTCAGCACCTTTACCATGCTGAATAAGAATTAATCCTACCAGTAAGATTGAAACTACGGCATGTGCTACTAAAATTATCGAACCCATTTTTTGAACCTAAACTTGTTGAGTCGCTGCCAGACAAATTGTTGCAAAATCATTGGCATCCAATGAGGCGCCGCCAATCAATCCACCATCAATATCTGGCTTTGAAAATAAAGAAGCGGCATTATTACCTTTAACGCTGCCGCCGTAAAGTATTCTTAGTGATTCGGCTATGTCACGATCATGCTTTGCAACACGCTCACGCATTAGAAAATGGACGTTCTGCGCCCATTCGGGCGTTGCTGTTTTTCCTGTACCTATAGCCCAGACGGGTTCGTAAGCTAACACCGCTTGCGATAGATACTCCACCCCTTTGTGTTCGATTAATGTATCTAATAACCTTGCAACAACTTGTTCTGTTTCGCCTTTATCGTGCTCTTCAGGGCTTTCACCAATACAAACAATCGGACATATTCCACCGGCAATGGCCATTTCATATTTTTCAGCAATTAATTGATCAAGGACAAATCGATCCAGCTCCAGCTCGGCATACAGGCATCGTCTTTCAGAATGACCAATTAGGGTATATTCGCAGCCGAAATCCTTCAACATATTCGCTGAAATTTCGCCCGTGTAAGCGCCTTCAATATAGGAGGAAACATTTTGTGTACCCCAATGCAATCCTGTGCCTGTTAAAGCTTGCTGAACCTGAGAAAGATAAACAGCCGGAGGGAAAATCGCAACGTCAATTTCGTCGTATTCTTTAGCATGCGCAACCAAACTGTCCAGCAACACTTGATTCTGTGCATAACTACCATTCATTTTCCAATTTCCAGCTATCATGGGTTTACGCATTTAAACACTACTCACACATTAGGTTGAATTTATTGTTGATACATTGATCGCAGGAAGTAATGACTATACATCATTTGCCTAGCAACACGGAACGCGTTACTCAATCTGCATACTGTCGGTAATAGCTTGCGCAATAGCTGACGCGTATTGGTTTGTAAGCGTAGCATCGCGCCCTTCAACCATTACTCTGATAACAGGTTCTGTGCCAGACGGTCTTAGCAAAACTCGACCCTCATGACCCAACAGTGATTCTATCTTCTTAACGGCATCACAAATATGCTGATTTGTTGTTAAATCAATCATCTTGTTTACTTTTACGTTAATGAGACTCTGTGGATATTTTGTTACAGCTGATCGCAGCTCATGTAACGTACTTCCTGTCTGGCGAACTTCAGATATCACTTGTAATGCAGCTACAATACCATCACCCGTCGTTGTTTTATCCAAACAAATAATATGGCCTGACGCTTCACCACCGACGGTAGCCCCTGTTTCTTTTAGCTTCTCCATCACATAGCGATCACCGACTTTAGAGCGGTGCAACGTCATATCATAGTGTTGCAAAGCCTTCTCAAGGCCAAGGTTTGACATCTGGGTTCCGACAACAGCAGAATTGCCTCGACCTGTTTGTTGTTGAGCACGCGCGATGATAAATAATAGCTCGTCACCGTCAACCAGTTCGCCTCGATGGTCCACCATAATTAATCGATCGCCATCACCATCAAGCGCAACACCTAAGTCAGCTTTATTTTCCAATACTGCAGCTTGTAATAATCGTGGCTCAGTTGAACCGCAGTCTTGGTTAATATTAAGACCATTGGGTTCAGCACCCATGACAACAACCTCAGCACCTAACTCTCTAAACACGTCAGGAGCGACATGGTACGTTGCACCGTTAGCACAATCGACAACCAACTTCATGCCCTTGAAATCAAGCTTTGGAGAAACCGTACTTTTACAAAACTCAATGTAACGTCCTGCGGCATCACTAACGCGATGAGCCTTGCCAAGCAGCGTAGAATCCACTGTTGTGAGGGGTTGTTCCATCATCGCCTCAATTTGATGTTCTACTGCATCAGGTAACTTTGTTCCTTCACTTGAGAAGAACTTAATGCCATTATCATGATATGGATTATGTGACGCACTGATAACAATCCCTGCTTGTGCATGAAGCGTACGTGTCAAATAGGCAATAGCTGGTGTCGGCATTGGACCTAATAAATAAATATCCACTCCGGCTGCAGATAAACCTGCTTGCAGTGCTGATTCGAACATATAACCAGAAATACGGGTGTCTTTACCGATGACAATTTTACTATGATCATCACTTGCTAAAACACGGCCCACAGCCCAACCGAGTTTAAGAACAAACTCAGGTGTCACCGGACCATCACCGACCCGGCCTCGAATGCCATCTGTTCCAAAATATCGTCGTAATTGCTCAGTCAAAATCGCTTACCTGTATTACATGGTTACATATATTAACGGCTTGTACAGTTTCCCGTACATCATGAGTTCTAATGAGTTTAGCCCCTTGCCAAACAGCCAGGCTTGCCAATGATAAACTGCCTGCCAACCTCTCTTCCATCGTAACATCTAATAATTTGCCAATAATTGACTTGCGCGAGACACCAACAAGTACGGGTAATCCCATATCAACAAGACGGTTTATGTGTTTCATCAGTCGAAGATTATGACGTGCTCGTTTACCAAAACCAAAACCAGGATCAAGAATGAGTTTATCGCGTGAAATACCAGCTTGTTCACATACAGCAATACGCTCTTGTAAAAATGTCATTACTTCAGAAACAACATCTTGATAATGAGGGTTTTCCTGCATTGTTTTCGGAGTACCCTGTGCATGCATTAGACAAACAGGGGTATCTAATTCCACAGCAGCTTTTAGTGCACCATCAATTCGCAAAGCTTGCACATCATTAATAAAACCTGCGCCAGCTTTAACAGCAGCTCGCATTACATCAGGTTTACTAGTATCGATTGAAACGGGTACCGACAGTTCAGAGGCTATTGCTTCAATGACCGGGACGACGCGAGCTATCTCTTCTTCCACCGGCACCGTCTCAGCACCTGGTCGCGTCGATTCACCACCCACGTCAATAATAGCTGCACCATCAGCAACCATTTTTTTTGCTTGCTCTAACGCAAGATCCTGCGCTAAAAATTGACCACCATCAGAAAAAGAATCCGGGGTAATATTGAGAATACCCATTACTTGCGGGCAAGTCAGATCGAGCTGCTTGCCCGCGCAATTGATAATCATTAATGTCCTTAATGAGGTAAATCAGCAGGTTTGCCTGACACTTCCTCATCGGATGATGCGCTTGCCGATGGTGGTGGCGTTGAGGAGTCATCACTCCAACCTTTTGGCTCGCCCGGTTCACGACCTTCCATAATGGCATCTATTTGATCACTATCAATGGTTTCATATTTCATTAATAACTTAGACATATTGTGTAATTTATCAATGTTTTCATGTAACAACCTTTCGGCTCGATCGTAGTTTCGGTTGATCAAGGCACGTACATCCTCATCGATTTGCTTCGCTGTGACATCCGAAACTGACTTATGTTGGGTGACAGACCTACCTAAGAAAACCTCACCTTCATCTTCACCGTAAGATAATGGTCCCATGTGATCAGATAAACCCCATTTGGTCACCATGTTATGCGCAAGCTCAGTAGCTCGCTGGATATCATTTGATGCACCGGTTGTAACAGCATCTGCACCGAAGATCATTTCTTCGGCAATTCGACCACCATAAAGACTGGATATTTGGCTCTCTAACGTCTGTTTACTGTTACTGTATTTATCTTCCGTGGGCAAAAACATAGTGACACCCAAAGCACGGCCCCGAGGAATAATACTGACTTTATAGACAGGATCATGACCTGGCACCAAGCGACCCACAATACAGTGACCCGCTTCATGATAAGCCGTGAGTTCTTTTTCCTTGTCATTCATCACCATGGATGTTCTTTCAGCACCCATCATGATTTTATCTTTTGCCTTTTCTAAATCGACCATATCGACTAAACGCTTATTAGATCTGGCAGCAAACAAGGCCGCTTCATTCACAAGGTTAGCGAGATCGGCACCAGAAAAACCTGGGGTACCACGTGCAATCAATTCAGCTTTTACGTCATCAGCCGCAGGCACTTTACTCAAATGCACATTTAGAATTTGTGCACGTCCACGGATATCAGGTAATGGCACAACAACCTGACGATCAAAACGCCCTGGACGCATCAATGCAGGGTCTAAGACATCTGGGCGGTTAGTTGCCGCAATAACAATAATACCTTCATGCCCTTCAAACCCATCCATTTCTACTAATAATTGGTTTAAGGTTTGTTCGCGCTCATCATTACCGCCACCGACACCGGCACCACGATGGCGACCAACAGCGTCGATCTCATCAATGAAAATGATACATGGCGCATGCTTTTTAGCCTGTTCAAACATATCACGAACACGCGAAGCACCCACACCAACAAACATTTCAACAAAATCAGAACCAGAAATTGTGAAAAACGGGACTTTTGCTTCACCGGCAATAGCTTTGGCTAATAATGTTTTACCCGTACCAGGTGAACCGACCATCAAAATACCACGCGGTATCTTACCGCCCAGTTTTTGGAATTTACTCGGTTCACTTAAAAAGTCTACTAGTTCGCCAACTTCATCCTTGGCTTCTTCTACACCAGCGACATCTTTGAAGGTGATTTTGACCTGATCTTCTGTCAGCATTCTGGCTTTACTTTTACCAAATGACATCGGATTTTTTCCGCCGCCACCACCGCCTTGCATCTGACGCATGAAGACAATCCAAACAACAATCAATAAGATCATTGGGAACCATGAGATGAATATACTCATCAATAAGCTGGTTTCTTCTTCAGGTTTCACGTTTATGGCAACGCCATTATTAATAAGATCTGCCATTAAACCAGGATCGTAGCTAGGACTGTAAGTTGTAAACTCACTATCGTCAGCCATTTTTCCTTTGATAGTCCGGTCTTGGATTTGTACGCTTGAGACCGCGCCGCTATTAACATTAGAAATAAATGTGGAGTAATCCATTTCATTCTGTTTGACGGTTCTCGGCCCAAAATTATTGAAGACAGACATCAATACAACCGCGATGACAACCCACAATAAGATGTTTTTCATTATGTCATTCAATGTTCATTACCCCTAAGCATTTTTTTTGTATTCTACGCTATTTTAAGCCTTTGCCTAATAAGTAGATTTCGCGGCTACGCGCTCTTGATGCATCTGGTTTTCTTGTTATAACCTTTTGAAAGCTTCCTCGCATGTCTTTCAAAAAGCTATCAAAACCTTCACCTTGGAACACTTTTACCAGAAATTGTCCCTGTTTGGCTAAGTTTTCTACAGCAAAATCCAACGCAAGTTCTGCCAGATGCATGCTACTTGGCTGATCAATAGCATCTACTCCTGTTATATTGGGGGCCATATCTGATAAAACAAGGTCTAGTGATTGATTATTCAAAATGTTGTTCAATTCATCAAGGACATAATCCTCTCTGAAATCCCCCTTAATAAAGTGTACCCCCGTTAACGGGGTCATTGGCAAGATATCTAAAGCAATCACTCTGCCACTATCCCCTACTTTACGTAATGCATAGTCAGACCAACCCCCAGGTGCAGCCCCTAAGTCAACGACTGCCATACCTTTCTTAATCAATTTATCCTTTTGATCAATTTCTTCCAGCTTAAATGTCGCACGAGAGCGATATCCTGCTTTCTGTGCTCTTTTGACATACGGATCGTCAAAATGTTCTTTTAACCAGTCCTGACTTGATTTACTTTTAGCCATAAGTGCTTATAGATTTCTTATTACTATCACTGACCACTAGCGCAAGACCCAGCACACATATAACGAAATAGATTTTACTGCTTAAGTTATGTAACTGGTCAAACTGCTGGCTCAACTCAGCGTCATTCCGCCAATCAAGCATTTTAATAGCAGCCATTTCAGGTTGAATATAAAAATGAAACAGTGCTGTCAGTGCTAGCATTGCCAGCACTAGCCAAAGTCGCCATGAGCTACTTGTTGTCGTCCTTCGTATAAAAAAAATCAATAACAGAGCAAGCCCACTTGCCAGACCAATGATATTCATAGCATAAAATAATTGGCCTGCGTAATCACCAGCGATCATAGGATCGTCCAGCTTAATAAAGGCTAAAGGTACGGCAAGAAAACCGATTGCCCACAAGCCCCCTACCCATAAGGTAATGATTAAACGTTCACTGGCATTACTGATATTCACACTAATCGCTAAACTTCATATTTAACAGTAACAATTTCATACTCGATTTTGCCACTGGGTGCCTGGACTGTCACCACGTCGTCAATTTCTTTACCGATTAATGCTCTTGCAATCGGTGAGCTAATGGACACACGGTTGTATTTAATATCCGCTTCATAGTCACCCACTATTTGATAGGTAACTTCTTCATCAGTATCAATATTGAGTAATTCAACAGTTACACCAAAAACGACACGACCATCCTGAGGCAATGTCGATACATCAATCACCTGCGCCGTTGATAAAACACCTTCTAACTCGTTAATACGGCCTTCAATAAAGCTCTGTTGTTCTTTGGCTGCATGGTACTCTGCATTTTCTTTCAGATCACCATGCGCACGCGCTTCTGCGATAGCCGCCACGACTTGTGGCCGCGCTTTCATCTTTAAATGTTTTAGTTCATCTTTTAGTGCTTCTGCACCACGTAAAGTTACTGGTACCGCCATTATTGCAATTCTCCATGTAATGTCTGCAGTCTATAAACTGAGCCATTATTGTCACTTTCTAATGCCTGACACGTTGCTCTTGCAGCGGCAATAGTTGTGGTGTAATTAACTTGATGCTGCAAGGCTGCTCGTCTAATTTCTCTTGAATCCGCAACGGATTGGCGGCCTTCCGTTGTATTCACAATTAAATCAATTTCATCATTTTTAATCATATCGACAATATGAGGCTGACCTTCAGCCACTTTGTTAACTTGCTGACATGTCACGCCAGCATCTCCCAGCACACGTTGAGTGCCACGAGTCGCTAATAATTCAAAGCCTAAGTCAATTAAGTTTTTGGCTACATTTACAGCAGCCTCTTTGTCCACATCACGCACACTAATAAATGCTTTGCCGCCACGTGGTAAGGTCACACTTGCCGCCAGTTGTGATTTTGCAAAAGCTTCACCAAATGTACGTCCCACACCCATGACTTCACCGGTGGATTTCATTTCAGGCCCAAGAATCGGATCCACACCCTGGAATTTGATGAATGGGAACACGGCTTCTTTGACCGAATAATAACTTGGAATCACTTCTTTGGTGATGCCCTGCTCTTGTAGTCCTCGTCCCGCCATACATCGTGCTGATACTTTGGCTAATGGCACGCCAATCGCTTTAGAAACATAAGGCACAGTACGTGAAGCTCTCGGGTTAACTTCAAGTATAAAAATATTATCGCCCTGGATTGCAAATTGCGTATTCATCAAACCGACCACACCCAGCTCCAATGCCATTTGCTTGACCTGCTCGCGCATGCGGTCTTTAATATCGCCACTTAGGCTATAAGGTGGTAAAGCACACGCGGAATCACCAGAGTGAACACCCGCCTGTTCAATATGTTCCATAATGCCACCGATCAGGACCTCTGTACCGTCGCATATCGCATCAATATCCACCTCAATAGCATCGTCAAGGAAACGATCTAACAATACAGGTGAATCATTAGACACTTTTACTGCGTTTTGCATATAACCTTTAAGTTCATCTTCGTTATAAACAATTTCCATTGCCCGACCACCTAGAACATAAGATGGACGTACCACCAGTGGGTAACCAATTTCAGCGGCCAACAATACGGCTGAATCCACAGATCTAGCCAAACGATTAGGTGGCTGTAATAGCCCCAGTTTTTCTACCATTTGCTGAAAGCGTTCTCTATCTTCAGCATGATCAATAGCATCGGGTGATGTACCAATAATCGGTACACCGGCAGCTTCTAAAGCACGCGCTAATTTAAGCGGCGTTTGGCCGCCATACTGCACAATGACACCTTTTGGCTGCTCAATAGCAACAACTTCAAGCACATCTTCCAATGTTAATGGCTCGAAATACAAACGGTCAGACGTATCGTAGTCAGTTGACACTGTTTCTGGGTTACAGTTCACCATAATGGTTTCGTAACCATCTTCTCTTAACGCAAGAGCAGCATGTACGCAACAATAATCAAATTCTATACCTTGGCCAATGCGGTTAGGACCGCCACCAAGAATCATGATTTTGTCACGGTCACTCGGGTTAGCTTCACACTCTTGGTCATAGCTTGAGTACATATAGGCAGTAGAACTCTCAAACTCCGCCGCGCAGGTATCAACACGCTTATATACGGGCCTTACAGCCAACTCATGGCGTCTTTCACGTACTTGCTTTTCTGTTTTTTGTAACAATTTTGCCAAGCGTGAATCAGAAAATCCTTTCCGTTTTAATCTCCGCATCGCCGTCGCGGATAATTCAGTCAACGAAGTGTTTTTTAGTTCATCCTCAATATTAATCAGTTCCTCAACTTGTACCAAAAACCAAGGATCAATATGCGTTAGCTGCTGAATCTCATCAAAACTAAAGCCATAACGGAAAGCATCAGCCACATACCATAGGCGGTCGGAACCCGGGAGACTAAGCTCGCGACGTAATGTTTCAGCAGTCTCATTTGACTCTAAATCAGTAATTTCAGATAAACCGTCACGATCAATTTCCAAACCGCGTAATGCTTTTTGTAAAGACTCTTGGAAGTTCCGGCCTATTGCCATCACCTCACCCACCGACTTCATTTGAGTACTTAAACGATTATCTGCTTGTGGGAACTTTTCAAAAGTAAAACGGGGTACTTTAGTGACCACATAATCAATTGATGGCTCAAAAGACGCAGGTGTGGCATTTCCGGTAATTTCATTTTGCAGTTCATCTAAGGTATAACCCACAGCCAGTTTTGCCGCTACTTTTGCAATTGGGAATCCTGTTGCCTTTGAGGCAAGTGCAGATGAACGCGACACCCTTGGATTCATTTCAATAATAATTAATCGACCGTTTTCAGGGTTCACCGCAAACTGCACATTAGAACCACCGGTATCGACACCTATTTCACGCAATACAGCCAACGAGGCGTTCCGCATGATTTGGTACTCTTTATCGGTAAGCGTTTGCGCTGGTGCAACAGTGATCGAGTCGCCAGTGTGAACGCCCATAGGATCAAAGTTTTCAATTGAACAAATGATAATGGCGTTATCTTTACGATCGCGTACCACTTCCATTTCATATTCTTTCCAGCCAATGATCGACTCTTCAATCAAAAGCTCTGATGTCGGACTGAGGTATAAACCGCGCTGACAGATATCAATAAAATCTTCTTTATTGTAGGCAATACCACCACCACTGCCACCCATGGTAAACGAAGGACGAATGATGACAGGAAATCCAAATTGAGCCTGAGCACCCAAAGCTTCATTCATATCATGAGCAATCGCCGACTTGGGCATATCAAGACCGATTTTATTCATTGCATCACGAAACAAATCCCGATCTTCTGCCTTATTAATAGCCTCACTATCAGCGCCTATCATTTCCACGCCAAACTTCTCTAATATGCCATGACGCTCAAGGTCCAGAGCACAGTTCAACGCAGTTTGACCGCCCATTGTAGGTAAAATAGCATCAGGCCGCTCTTGTTCAATGACTTTACTCACGGCTTGCCAATTAACTGGCTCAATGTAGGTAGCATCCGCCATATTGGGGTCAGTCATGATGGTCGCGGGATTCGAGTTCACCAAAATAACGCGGTATCCCTCTTCACTTAGTGCTTTACAGGCTTGTGCACCCGAATAATCAAATTCGCACGCCTGACCAATCACAATAGGACCTGCGCCTAAAATCAGGATACTTTTTATATCAGTACGTTTTGCCATTGTGTATTACTTACCTGTCGCTTGTGCTAAAAGATCGATGAAATGATCAAAAAGTGGTGCTGCATCTTGTGGCCCGGGGCTTGCTTCAGGGTGACCCTGAAAGCTGAATGCCGGTTTTGTTTTATGATGAATTCCTTGTAATGAACCATCAAACAATGAGAAATGAGTGGCTTCTAACTCATCAGGCAGTGACGTTTCATCAACGGCAAAGCCATGATTTTGACTGGTGATCATCACTAAACCAGCTAATACTTCTTGCACTGGATGATTAGCACCATGGTGACCAAATTTCATTTTCATTGTTTTGGCACCACAAGCCAAAGCCAATAATTGGTGGCCCAAACAAATACCAAATATAGGCAAGTCTGCTGCCAACAACTGTTCAATTGCTTTTATCGCATAATGGCATGGTTCCGGATCGCCGGGCCCATTAGATAGAAACACACCGTCTGGTTTTAAGGCAAGAACATCTTCAGCTGAGGTTTGCGCCGGAACAACAGTTAAACGACAACCACGTTCGACTAACATTCTTAAAATATTACTCTTAGCACCAAAGTCATAGGCAACCACATGGAAACGTTCAGCGGCCGCTTTGTTTTCGCCACCCAAATGCCAACACGCTTTGTCCCATTGATAACTTGCTTGGGTTGAGACCACTTTTGCCAAGTCCATCCCTTTTAAACCATCAAATGCCTTGGCTGCCTCAATTGCAGCATCAGCGTCAATGTTATCTCCAGCAACGACACACCCCTTCAACGCACCTTTCTCACGTAGACGTCGCGTCAGACTCCGTGTATCAATACCCGCAATCGCCACAATATTATGCTGTTCCAGATAACTATCCAGCGCTTGCTCACTCCGCCAACTACTGACGACGGGCGACAAATCACGAATCACTAAACCACTGGCGTAAATATTGTTTGATTCTTCGTCTTCCTGATTAACACCGACATTACCAATATGCGGATACGTTAGGGTAACAATCTGACGGCAATAGGACGGATCGGTAAGAATTTCCTGGTAGCCCGTCATCGACGTGTTAAAGACCACCTCGCCGACTGATTGACCAATAGCACCAATCGATTCGCCGTGATAGACAGTACCATCTTCAAGAGCAAGTAAAGCGCTTGTACGCAAAGGAAACCTCCACCAGATAAATGAAAGGACAAGCAGAGCGCTTGGTCCACACAAAATTTTTACAATTTTATCTTAAAAGCAGTGTTCGAGTCTATTTCAAATCTTCTTCGCCCCCCTCACTTTTATCGTCAAAAGCAAAGGCAAAATAGCCTCAGTGACGCAATTACTGATAAAGCTCAGGCCGGCCATGTGATTGTAATGGCATATTGGCTCGTACTTCGCGCAAAAAAGCCAAATCTATTTCTGCTGATATTAAGCCTGGACTCTCAGGCGCCAAAGATAAATGATTGCCCCAGGGATCAATAATCACACTACTACCAAAGGATTGTCGATTGTCGTGATGTACCCCCCATTGATTAGGCGCTACTATATAAACCTGATTTTCTATTGCCCTGGCTGTCAGTAAGGGCAACCAATGTTTTTGCCCAGTTTGTAAAAAGAAAGCTGAAGGCACAAAAATGATTTCAGCCCCCTGTAAAGCCAAGTATTTATAAAGTTCGGGGAAACGTAAATCGTAACAAATCGTCAACCCCAGCTTACCAATTTCATGGTCAACAACAACCGGCTTGTCGCCAGCGCGTATTCCTTCTGACTCAAAATGATTGAGATACGGCGCATCAAACAAATGTATTTTCCGATAAACAGCCGCTATGTCACCTTGTCGATTGATCAATATCGACGTGTTATACACTCGACCATCATTATCTGCGCTTTTTTCGTAAAGGCTGCCCAGCAAAATCGATAGATTATAATGGACAGCATCGTCACAAAAACTCTGGATAAGATCGCCATCTAATGTTTGAGCGATACGGTATTTTGTTTGTTCATCCCGGCCTATGTAGAGAAATACTTCCGGAAATGCCAGCAAATCAATACCCTTGAGAGCAGCCTCTTTCAACATCGATTTAGCATAAGCTAAATTCTGTTCAGGGCTCGCCATAGAATTCATTTGTACAACGCCGATTCGATTTTTCATATTACCCAACCTTGCCCGGCATCAGTTTGAATTCAAATAAAACAAAGATTGTCTTTATCAACATAACATCAGCTATTGTAGCTTTTTCAGCTATAAAAACGCATTGTTTTAGTGATTGAACCAGCTAAAAAACTAAAACAATTACTATTATTTCGCTAGAATAGGTCAGCTTTCTACTTTTTAAAACAAGGAATTATTGTGAGTACATTCTTCCAAAACAGCTCATTCCCAATTCAACGACCAAGGCGCATGAGAAAGAATGACTTCTCCAGAAGATTGATGCGTGAAACCACCGTCACAGTAAATGACTTAATTTATCCTTGTTTTGTATTGGAAGGTACGCAGCAACGGCAACAAGTCAGTTCAATGCCTGGCATAGAACGTGTCAGTATTGATTTATTACTGAAAGAAGCTGAAAGCATCTGCCAACTGGGTATACCGGCGATAGCACTTTTCCCTGTCACACCACTGGACGCCAAATCAGAAGATGCCCGTGAAGCTTATAATCCGGAAGGGCTAGCTCAGCGTGCTGTACGTTCACTTAAAGCCGAATTTCCTGAATTAGGTATTATCACCGATGTCGCACTCGACCCGTTTACCACCCATGGCCAAGATGGTTTGCTTGATGATAGCGGCTATATTATGAATGATGAAACTGTTGAAGTGCTCATCAAGCAGGCACTCTCTCATGCCGAAGCAGGTGCTGATATTGTCGCCCCTTCTGACATGATGGATGGCCGAATTGGCGCTATCCGCCAGCAACTTGAACTGCAAGGCCATATTCATACGCGAATTTTGGCGTATTCAGCCAAATATGCCTCCAGCTTTTATGGTCC
>QGCW01000009.1_pt1 | contig 70656 bp, 58 predicted proteins | sample 4702261 | NCBI WGS metagenome assembly QGCW01 (sample SAMN08941162, study PRJNA450518) | Sediment metagenome, whole genome shotgun sequencing project. | biome: grassland soil; feature: grassland; material: soil; isolation source: soil 14 days enrichment with methanethiol ...
AATCATTATCGTTGAAGGTTATATGGATGTAATTGCACTGGCAGAAGCTGGTATTAACAATGCCGTCGCTACTTTGGGAACAGCAACTACACCGGACCACCTCAGACAATTATTACGGACTGCACCTGAAATCGTATTTTGTTTTGATGGTGATAGAGCCGGTCGTGATGCAGCCTGGCGTGCGGCGGAAAATGCCCTATCAATGTTGGGTGGTAATCATCAGCTTAAATTCATGTTTTTACCCGAGGGTGAAGATCCGGATACGCTTGTCAAAAAGCTAGGTGCAGAGAAGTTTAATACCTTGGTTTCTCAGGCGAAAAACTATTCTGATTTCTTTTTTGAAACCCTAGAGGCTAAAGTGGATCTGGGTTCAATGGATGGGCGAGCAAGACTGGTTGAAGTAGTAAAACCTTATCTTCGCCATGTTCCGCAAGGTGTTTATCGCGATATGTTAGAGCAACGTCTAGCAGAACGGGCACATACCCAAAGAGCACTACTTGATAAGCACATTGAAAAACCTAGTGAAAATAAAGCAAAAGCAATCAAGGCTTCATCGCCAGCGTCACATACGGTTTCACCAGTGCGCAAAGCCATTACTATCCTGCTTCAACATCCATCACTCATTGCCGAAAATGACAATAGTGACAAATTAACGACATTACAGCTACCTGGGATAACATTGTTGCTGGATCTCATTGAAATTTTACAACAGCATCCCCATCTTAATACTGCTGCCCTGTTAGAACGTTTTCGGGACAGTAAACATGCTGGTCATTTACAGCGTTTGGCACAAGAAACGTTAATCCTATCAGCGGATGAGTTAAAACATGAGTTGAAAGGGGCGTTGATGCAATTACAGCAACAAGCAGTTCTGACACGTCAGGAGGTTTTATTGTCAAAACCTCTGAGCGCATTGAGTAACGATGAAAAACGCGAACTCAACGAATTAATTAATGCAAAATCAAGTAAATAAAGAGTGCAGAGCTTGTACATTATTGTTATAATGTAAGGTTAGAATCTTGATATTTATGATGTTAAAGAGGTTAAATGAAAGATCAACAATCACGCGTTAAAGCGCTTATCACCTTAGGGAAAGAGCGTGGTTATCTGACTTATGGTGAGATAAATGATCACTTGCCTGAAGATTTGGTTGATGCTGACCAGATTGAAGACATTATTGGCATGTTCAGTGACCTTGGCATCATGGTTCATGAAGATGGCATGGACACTGATGAAATGGAAAGTCTTGCCGAAGCAGCGGCCTCTAATGATGATGTGTCTGCAGAAGAAGCGGCAGCTGTTCTAGCCAGTTCAGATGGTGAGTTTGGCCGTACAACCGATCCCGTACGCATGTACATGCGTGAAATGGGTTCTGTTGAGCTGTTAACACGTGAAGGCGAGATTGTTATTGCAAAACGTATTGAGGCTGGTCTACGAGAAAGTCTTTATGCGCTATCGTCTTACCCCCCCTGCATTCGCAGTTTTCTTCAACTATATGAAAGTGTGGAAGAAGGCGAATTACGTCTAGGTGAGTTAATCCGTGGTTTTAATCTTCCTGAAGAGGAAAATGAAAACGCGGCCTCTGATAGTGATGATGTAGCCATTGATACGGCAAGCGACACTGATGATGACGACAATGATGATTCAGAATCAACGGATGAAGAAGATCTAACAGGCATCGACCCTGAAGAAGCACGTGAGCGTTTTGTTGCGCTGAAAGCCGCACACGAAGCCGCAGAAAAAACACCCGATGATACGGCTGCTCAAGAGTTGGTGAGTGAATTGTTTATGGAGTTTAAATTAACGCCAAAAACACTTATTCACCTTAATAATATGATGAAAGAAACGGTAGAGATTATTCGCCAACAGGAACGTATTATCTCTAAAATAGTGGTTGACCATGCCCGAATGAATCGCCGTGACTTTATCGAATCGTTTACTGGTAATGAAATTAATTTAGAGTGGACGGAAAAACATGTTCGCGCCAAGAAACATTATTCTTCAACTATCAAAAAGAATTTAGACATTATCCTAACAGCGCAGAAAATATTGGCTGATTTATCAGCAGAGCGCAAAATGGATATTGCTGAAATCAAAGAAATCAGTAAACAAATGTCGATTGCTGAAGCCAAGGCTCGCCGAGCTAAAAAAGAAATGGTAGAAGCCAATCTACGGCTGGTTATTTCCATTGCTAAAAAATACACTAACCGTGGTTTGCAATTCCTTGATTTGATTCAAGAAGGTAATATTGGCTTAATGAAAGCCGTTGATAAGTTCGAATACCAGCGGGGTTATAAATTTTCTACCTATGCCACTTGGTGGATTCGCCAGGCAATTACGCGTTCTATTGCTGATCAAGCTCGAACAATCCGTATTCCCGTGCACATGATTGAAACGATCAATAAATTGAATCGAATAGCACGTCAAATGTTACAAGAAATGGGCCGCGAACCAACACCGGAAGAGCTTTCTGAACGTGTTGATATGCCTGAAGACAAAGTTCGAAAAGTACTCAAAATTTCAAAAGAACCGATTTCAATGGAAACACCGATCGGTGATGATGAAGACTCGCATCTTGGTGATTTTGTGGAAGATGTCAATGTAATGTCACCACAAGATTCTGCCATGATTGAAGGCCTAAGAGAAGCAACCCAAGGTATGCTTGGCGGGTTGACAGAGCGAGAGGCAAAAGTATTACGTATGCGTTTCGGTATTGATATGAATACTGATCATACCTTGGAAGAAGTTGGTAAACAGTTTGATGTGACAAGAGAACGTATTCGTCAGATTGAAGCAAAAGCATTGCGCAAACTTCGCCACCCAACACGTTCTGAACAGCTTCGTAGTTTTTTAGATAGCGACAATTAAGGTTTCGGGCCCATAGCTCAGTTGGTTAGAGCAGTCGACTCATAATCGATTGGTCCCAGGTTCAAGTCCTGGTGGGCCCACCATCCGCTACTTTTTCTTGGCAATACTTTTGTCAGTACACAGAGTGCTGTTAATTATTTGCGATACAGCAGCAGTTGAACTAATTCGGCACTGCTTTATAGCGCTTATTGAAAAAGTTACCCCCACTATCCTCTATTTTCCTGCCTTTATCTCTCTGGGCATGGGCACCAGCCACCTCAGATTACTCCGATAATTTACAATACATTGGCACATCAGTTACCTTCACTATATAAATAATGGTAGCTGAACGAAAGCCTACCCTTTTAAATACGCATATTGCTATAACTGGTTAATTCTGGCTTATGAAAATATAAGAGGAAATATGATTAATAATGAACTACTCATGGCTGCTGTCATGAATTCTCGTGATGGGATGACTATTTCAGATTTTTCACTCCCTGATAACCCTCTAATTTTTGTCAATCCGGCATTCGAGCGAATCACTGGTTATTCAAGCGATGAAATAGTAGGTAAAAACTGTCGATATCTCCAGGGAGAGGATAAAGAGCAAGAGGGCGTAGCAATAGTTCGAGAGGCGATCAGAAATAAACAATCGTGTTTGGTTAAACTAAGAAATTATCGTAAAGACGGATCAATGTTTTGGAATGAACTGAGTCTTTCACCTATATTTAACTCAGAAAATGCTGTGACTCACTTCTTAGGTATTCAAAAAGATATTACCAGTGATGTTCTTTTGAATGAGAAAATGAGATCTGATTATGATGGGCTTAAAACACGTCATAATCAGCTCGAAGAATTAGTCAATATCGACCAGCTGACGGGCATTCATAATAGAAGATATTTAGACGAGCAGTTGCAAATACAGTGGAAAATCGCGGCAAGATTAAAGCAACGCATTACAATTTTAATGCTCGATATTGATTTTTTTAAGGCGTTCAATGATACATATGGTCATCCAGTTGGCGACACTGTAATCAGACAAATTGCACAGAAATTAGACTCGGCATTTTTGAAAGCTACAGATTTTGTTGCAAGGTATGGTGGTGAGGAATTTATTATCCTGACACTCAACGAGGATGATGAGAAAATAGATAAATATGCAGAAAAAATTGTAGAAAAAATTGCAAAACTAAAGATACCACATAAAAACTCAATGTATGGACATGTTACGCTCAGCATTGGTTACAGCTCATGTAAGCCAGAACGAAATACAAAGCCGCAAGCGTTAATCAATCAAGCAGATCAGGCCTTATACCGTGCAAAAGCGAACGGTAAAAACAATGCTCAGCGTTATGAAAATAATTGATACAGGGCGTATAAGCTAACAATAGTATCTAGCACTTATTTTGTTTGATGTGTCAGTTAAATTGTTTTGATTTTGGCGATGATGGGCAAATGGTCAGAGGCTATTCTTGCTAGTGGGGAGCTATGTGCATAAACGTCTAGCAACGAGCTTGAGGGAGAGACCCATATTTTATCTAGAGACAATAATGGCCATTTTGCAGGAAATGTTGCTGAGTTACGGGATTGTTTGAAATAACGTTTTAACCAGCGGAGCGGCCGGCCCCATAGAAACCATTCGTTCAGATCGCCCAGTAAGACAGTAAGCTTATCGTTATCAATTGGAAGTAGTGATAATATTTTTTGTACTTGAAGTCGTCGTTCAAGCGGGCTTAAACCAAGGTGGGTTGCCATTATTATAATATCATCATTATTAATTTTTAAATGTGCTTCAATCAAACCTCGTGGTTCACGATCTTGTATGCTTAAATCATGGCAGTGATACTGGCTGACTGGGTAACGTGATAATACGACATTTCCATAATCATAGTCCCCCCGCTTAAAGGTAATACCAGAAATCAGCGTATAATCAGTCTGATTGGTTATAAATTGAAGTAAGTGTTCATCTTCTATGAGCTGATGCTCAACTTCCTGCAGCGCGATGATATCAGCATCCAGTTCATTAATGACTGCTGCAATTCGGTGCATATTGAATTGTTGATCATGGCCGATGCCAGCATGAATATTATAAGATGCAACTGTCAATTTCATAAGGTTCGCAATAGCTAAAATCTATCATAAACGTTAATAATAGGGCTTAAAGATTTTTTTTAAGCCAATAGTGAGTGCGATAACTAAAGCTATTATGCCGGCTAAAATCAGGAACTGGTCTGGCTCTGGATGTTTAAGTGTTTCAATCAGTGAGTGAGAAAAGAGTGCAAGTGTGATGACAGCCGGTAACAGACCCAGAACCGAGCCGATAAAGAAGTCACGAAGCCGGATATGTGATGCCCCGGCAATGAGATTAATTACGGCAAATGGAGCGACAGGAATGATGCGAACAGTGATGATCGATAAAATCCCTCTCTTAGCGAGGCGACGACTAAGTCGATTAATAGCTGAGCCTGTCAGCCGCTCAATAAAACTTTTACCAGCTACCTGTCCAATTGCAAAGCCAGAAAGAGCCCCTAGTAAAGAGCCCGTAAGCGCATAAAAACTGCCCCACCAAGGACCAAACGTGACTACCGTGGCAATGATGAGCAAGGTCACAGGAAAGGCAAATACGCTGGCTATGGTAAAGCCAAGCAAAATTATTAACGGTGAAAAAGGCAGGTTTTTAATTGTCTCTGCCATGTTTGAAATCAAGTCTTGATTGATCTCATCGGCTAATGGTGAAAACCGCCAAATGAGTGTCATGGCTATCAAAAAAATAAGAATTCCGGATACGCTTAACCACTGCTTATGAAGGCCTTGTCGTTCTTGTTCGGGGACTAATAGACGAGCCATATCATCAGCATTTAATGGCTGTTCAGGGTCGATTACTTGATACTCAGGCACAAGTTGATCAACGAGTTCATCGACCTCGCAATGCAATGGTCTCAGTGTATGATCACTATCAGCAGAAGCATCGACTAATGACAGTAAATTAGTATGTTGACTGAGTGATTCTCTTAGGTCCTCAATAGATAGCGCTAAATGTTCAGCAAGTAAGCGCTCACGTATTTCTTTTATTTTTTCAGATTCTTTTGTCGTTTTAGCTTCAATAGAGAGATCACACTCACTATCAAACCCCATTGAGCGATTGCTCAAATTTGATGAGCCGACGCGTAGAAATCGGTCATCAATAATTGTTGTTTTACTGTGCACACTAATGTGACTGTCACCCAATGCCTTATTATACGGATAGCAAATACGTAGACGGTCATAAGAATCAGACTGCCTAATCTTTGCAACAAGACGTGCTCGCAGTACATCCATCGTATTCTGTTCGAGCCAGCCACCGGTTTTTTCAGGTAATACGAGCAGGATATCGGGCCCGTCTTTCTCTTGTAACCGTTCAATGAGTGCTGCCATGATTGATTGAGAAGATAGGTATTGGCTTTCAATATAAATCAGTTTTTCAGCGGATTGAAGACTGTCAAGATACAACTGCTCAACCTCTCGACAAGCAGGGTAGTTTTTATATTCTGGGAAAGTCCGGGAAATATTAATATCGGCATTTTCAAAGTCAGGTTCAAAAGAGGTGGGCCAGGGTGAATGTGATGTTTTATTACATTCAGGCAAGTACTCATTTGTTACTCGAAACCATCTTTCTCGGCATAATTCACCCAGTTTAGAAGCAATCTCACCTTCAACCAGCCATTGTAAATCATGAAAAGGTGGGTAATGTGAACCATCGGGATTAATTCTTTTAGGATCATTAGGACTATGAGAGGTTGTATCCCAACGATCTTTTCCCACATCAAAGCCACCGCAAAAAGCGACTGTATCGTCAATGACGATGACTTTTTGGTGCTGGGAAGCCGCCATTGGGCATTCGCTATCAAGCTTAAAATGTAAGCGTGGCTGTGTTTTCCAAAGTCTCCGGTAATGTGGCAGCCATTCTCGCTCAAGCGAGTAAACCATGGCCCAGTCCCAGTTTAGGATATAGATATGTAGCTTAGGGTTAGCTTCTAAGGCTTGGCTTAATACGTCGCTTAATTCGTGTTCTGCATGCCCTTTTTCATCTCGTGTTAGGCATGTACGACTATCAATATCCCATGCCAAGAACATAATGATTTCGCGAGCGTTAAGAATCGCTTCATATAAAGCACCAAAATAATCTTCACCATCAATCAAGATGGCTGCTCGACGCGCAGGTTTGGTTGACCAGCAGTTCTTTTTAGGCTTAATAATTGAATTCATACTCATGGTAGCCAGTTCTCGTGATAATCAGAAAACCCCCTTGATAACGGTTAAAAATATATTTTCAAGCATAAGTACAGTAACTAATTTTTGGATGACCAATATTTTTATGGTTTTTAGTTGAGTAGATATAGCTATGGATGATCATTCATCAGCGTTAAACATCTCAGTCATTTGTGATAAAGCGATACTATATCAAATTAAAACTATACCTTTTGAGTACGGCAGAGTCGGCATGGGCAGTTGTAGTAAGCCTTAATTTTGTCATTGGATCTTCAAGGAAGCAAACATTTGTCATATAGGAGGGCTAGATTTATAGCGTAGACATCACTGTGACTAATACCTACTGCCTAGTAAGAAACAAAGCAGAAAAAAGAAGACCAACATGTTGTGAATCGCAGGGCCACAACACCATGTTGTGTGTTAAATATATGTTTGAAACTGAGTGTAATGCCTCGTGCCTTTTAGCTGAAAATATGTTAAAAACAAAGTGTATTGAAATGAAGTTATGTCTGTCGTGAAGTGATAAGGAATCACTAGTAATGAAAACATCAGATCTATTTATTAAGGCTCTGGAAAATGAAGGTGTGGAGTATATTTTCGGCATTCCCGGTGAGGAGAATTTAGACTTTTTAGATTCACTGCAACATTCTTCAATTCAATTGATCATCACCCGTCATGAGCAAGCCGCCGGGTTTATGGCTGCAACCTATGGCCGGTTAACAGGAAAACCGGGTGTTTGTTTGTCTACCTTAGGTCCGGGAGCAACCAATTTAGTGACTCCGGCAGCGTATGCACAACTTGGTGGTATGCCAATGTTGATGATTACAGGGCAAAAACCCATCAAATCGAGTAAACAGGGACAGTTTCAGATTGTAGATGTAGTCAACATGATGCGGCCGATCACCAAGTTTACTAAGCAAATTGTGCATGGTAATACGGTGACAGCAGTGGTGAGAGAGGCATTCCGCCTTGCCATGCAAGAACGCCCTGGCGCTGTTCATATCGAGTTACCTGAAGACATTGCAGCAGAAGAAGCGATTGATAATGTTTATCAGGTTTACGATACACGTAGGCCTGATGCAGATCATCTGGCGATACGTCAGGCAATTGAGTTGATTGCTGAGGCTAAAATGCCACTTTTGCTTATTGGTGCAGGGGCTAATAGAAAACGAGCTAGTGAGGCGCTGACTGAATTTGTTGAGAAATTAGGTATTCCTTTCTTTAATACTCAACTCGGTAAAGGTGTGGTTGATGAGCGTCATAATGGGTATTTAGGAACTGCAGCGCTTTCTGATTTTGATTATTTGCATTGTGCGATTGATCGGGCTGACTTAATTATCAATGTGGGTCACGATGTGATTGAAAAGCCACCTTTCTTTATGAAAAAAGGTGGTACGAAGGTGATTCACGTTAATTTTTCACCCGCCGAGATTGACCCTGTTTATTTCCCTCAGTTGGATGTGGTTGGAGATATTGCCACATCGGTGAGACGAATCACAGTTGGGATAGCACCCCAGGAACATTGGGATTTTTCCTACTATTACCGGGTGAAAGCAGAAGTATTAAAGCATTTACTCTCACATAGTGATGATGAAAGATTCCCGATGCTACCTCAAGGCGTAGTTAGTATTATTCGTGAGGAACTCGATGAGGATGCCATTTTGACGTTGGATAATGGCATTTATAAAGTCTGGTTTGCTCGCAACTATCTTTGTTATGAAAATAATTCTTTATTGCTTGATAATGCCTTGGCGACGATGGGGGCCGGTTTGTCATCAGCTATGACAGCCAAACTTATCTGCCCTGAAAAACAGGTGGTCAGCGTGTGCGGTGATGGTGGGTTTATGATGAACTCACAAGAATTGGAAACTGCCGTCAGAATGGATTTAGACTTGGTTGTCATTATTCTTAATGATAATGCTTACGGTATGATTAAGTGGAAGCAAGAGGGGATGGGGTTTAATAATTTTGGCCTCGATTACAACAACCCCGACTTTGTGAAATATGCAGAAACTTTTGGTGCTATAGGCCATCGACCGAACAGCCGAGTCGAGTTTGCTAAGGTCCTGCAACAAGCATTGCATTCTAAAGGTGTGCATCTCATAGATTTAGCTATTGATTACTCGTTAAACCATTCTATTCTTAATCAAGAGTTAAAGAACAAAATCTGTATTTTATAGGGGGATATCATGACTAGTGGCCAACAACATTTCCCACTAAAGCTAGTGGGCAAAACTAAAAGTAACGACAGCTATATAGAAGTGGTTTCGCCTTATAATGAAAGCATTCTTGCGACTATTGAGCAGGCGGATGAAGACGATGTTGAACTGGCTTTAAATACAGCTCATACCTTGTTTTCTGAGCGTAAATCCTGGCTACCGATTACGCAACGGATAGCGATTCTTGAACGCGCCATGGAGCTGATGCAGCAGCAAGCAGATGACTTAGCTAAAGGCGCAGCAGAAGAAGGTGGTAAACCGCTAATAGATTCCAAGGTTGAGATGGCACGATGTATTGATAGCATTCGCGTCTGTGTCGATACGCTGCGTCATAATGTTTGTAAACCTGTGCCGATGGGGACCAATGCAGCAGCACAACACCGGTTTACCGTTATGAATAAAGAGCCGATCGGTGTGGTGGTTGCCATTAGTGCCTTTAATCACCCACTGAACTTAATTGCCCATCAAGTGGGGCCCGCAATTGCATCGGGCTGCCCGGTCATTGTTAAACCTGCTCAAAAAACACCGCTATCCTGTCTGCGACTTGTTGATATTTTTCACCAAGCAGGCTTGCCTGAATCATGGTGTCAAATGGTATTACCTAACAGCCATGGATTGACCGAAACTCTGGTCACCGATCCCCGCGTCGCTTTTTTAAGCTTCATTGGTAACGCAAAAGTTGGCTGGTCATTACGTTCTAAACTAGCGCCGGGTGCACGCTGTGCGCTTGAGCATGGTGGTGTTGCACCTGTTGTCATGACGGCGAGTGCTGATATTGAAGCTGCAATCCCCGGTTTGGCGAAAGGGAGTTTCTATCATGCAGGACAAGTCTGTGTTTCTGTGCAACGCATTTATGCCCATCACAGCATTGCGCGTGAAGTTGCCAATCGCTTGGTTGCAGAGGCTGAAAATATGACAGTGGGAGATCCATTGTCTGAGGATACAGACGTTGGACCACTTATCAAGCCCTCAGAAGTCGTACGCGTATCATCATGGGTGCAACAGGCTGTTGATGGTGGCGCAGAATTATTATGTGGGGGTGATTCCTTGCCTAAAAACTGCTACCAACCAACGGTACTATTTAATCCGCCAGTCGGCAGTAAAGTGTCGACACAAGAGGTGTTCGGTCCAGTTGTCTGTGTTTATCCTTTTGATGAGCTCGATGACGCAATTACTGCAGCCAATTCGCTTGCCGTAGCCTTTCAGGCTTCGGTGTACAGTCAGGATATCAATGATGCAATGTATGTTGCTGATCGTCTTGATGCATCGGCAGTCATGGTCAATGAACACACTGCCTTTAGAGTAGATTGGATGCCGTTTGCAGGTTTAAAACACTCTGGTTATGGCACAGGAGGTGTTCCCTATACGATGGATGATATGCAAGTTGAAAAAATGATTGTCATCACATCAAAAAGCATTCGTGACAGTTAATGAGTGGATGAAATAATAAGGCGTAGCAAAAGGTTTGGCCATTTGTAAAGAAAAAGCTTGATTAAAGAATAAATCTTCTCTATATTTTCTTCTTATGATTTTCTTGCCATAAGAGGAACAGGAATATGCTAACGGAACGTCAACAAGATACCTACGAATTCATTTGTCACTATATTGAACAACATGGACGTTCACCTTTACTGTCCGAAGTGGCTAAAGGCATTGGCCTATCATCACAAGGCTCTGTTCATAACTATATTCAAGCACTTGTTAATGAGGGTTTAGTGGCTCGCAGTGTCGGGCGATCTCGAGGCTTGTACCTGACGCGTGGTCACGACCAGAAAAACGAACTGTCAGTGAAACTACCGGTGATGGGAAAAATTGCAGCTGGTCGATTAATTGAAGCCGTACCTGATGAAGATGAAATTGATCTGGGCGGTATGTTTGCCGGCAAAGGACGTTTTGTTCTGAAAGTGAATGGCGATTCAATGATCGATAAGGCCATTATGTCAGGGGATTGGGTCGTCGTACAGTCACAAAAGACAGCCAGTCATGGCGATATTGTGGTCGCCTTAGTTGATGGCTTTGATGCAACACTGAAAACCTTGTTAATGAATGATGATAATACTGTCACGTTAATGCCTGCTAACGTTAATTATGAAGCTATTACATTGCCAGCAGAGCGGGTCAGTATTCAGGGCGTTGTTGTTGGGCAATTAAGAACCTACCCATAACAAGACTGAAAATGGAGTAACTGTCAGTTTTGGCGAGCACAGATATTTGGCCTAGAGTGATTGTACTGGTCGATATGAACTGTTTTTTTGCGGCTATTGAACAACAGGATAAGCCGCAATGGCGGTTAAAACCATTGGCTGTCACCAATGGTTTATTGGGCACGACCATTATTACCTCATCTTATGAGGCAAGAGCCTTTGGCATTAAAACAGGCATGAAGTTAAAAGATGCCAGGCAGTTGTGTCCTGAGCTTATCCAGGCACCATCAAGACCTCATCGTTATACGGCAATATCAACAAACATTATGACGGCGTTACAGACGATCAGTCCTGATATAGAAATATATTCGGTTGACGAGGCTTTTCTTGATGTGACGCATTGTCAGCGTTTGCTTGGTTCGCCATTTGAGATCGCTCAATTGATAAAGCAAACAGTCTATCAAGCTTCCGGTTTATTATGCTCAGTTGGCGTAAGTGGCGATAAAACCACGGCCAAATTTGCAGCGAAAAGAAAGAAACCTAATGGTTTGACAGTTATACCGCCTTGGCAAGCTGAAGCGATCCTGGCAGGAGAAAAGGTGACAGCGCTCAGCGGTATTAATAAAGGCGTAGCCGCTTTTTTAAAAAAATATGGTGTCAGCTATTGCGGTGAAATGAAACGACTGCCAATGTCGGTACTGGCCAGACGATTTGGCAATCCCGGTCGCCGGTTTTGGTTGATGGCGCAGGGAAAAGATCCAGAAAAAGTAATCTGTAATAGTAAACCGCCTAAAACAATGGGCCATGGCAAGAATATGCCGCCGGAAACATGCGATAAACAGCTTATCCTGACCTATTTTCAGCATATGAGCGAAAAGCTGGCGCGAAGGTTAAGACAAAATAATCTTAAGGCCAGCCTGTTTTTTATTGGAGTCAAAGCTCAGCAAGGATGGTTGGCAACGCGGCAAAAGCACAATCATGCCACGGATGATGGCAAAGTTATTTTTGACCTGTGTAAAAAGTTTGCCGATAGTAGCTGGCAGGGACAGGGGGTATGGCAGGTAAGAGTGGTTGCTCTGGACTTGCAATCGCAGTTACAAGACGACCTGTTTGAAGACATTACGCAGCAACAGCAGCGGACCAGGATCAATGCCGCGACGGATACTATCAACGAACGGTTTGGTGAGTTTGCAATTGCACCATCGAGATTGGTAGATCGCTCTGGTATGCCGAATGTCATTGCGCCTTCTTGGCAACCAACAGGGCACAGGAAAACAGTTTAAAAAAGTGAGTAACGTGCTATATTTGGCAAAAATAGTAGAGCTAGAACAGACAGATAAGATATACCTAGACTATAATGAGCGACTATGATCTATCACCAACACTTTAAACAAGTAGCCGTTGTATTGATGCTGACTGTGTTAGCGGCGTGTAGCACAACATCGAATACAACTAAAAAGACCGGCGATAAACTGGCAGTGAGCAAATCGTCTCAGCAGAAGAATACTGTGTCAGCCTGGCGGGAAGCATACGGTGAGTCTCAAGAGACTAAGCCTAATGTTATTACTGATAATGACATGGCAGTGATTGAAACTGATGTTTGGCAACGGATTCGAAACGGCTTCACAATGACGCCCGATTTGCCATTGAATGCGGTGACCCAACAAAAATTAGATTGGTTTGTCAGCCACCCGGAATATGTTAATAAAGTGGTTGAAAGAGCAAGACCCTATTTACACCATATCGTAAGTGAGCTCGATAAGCGTGGTATGCCAATGGAGATTGCATTACTACCTGTGGTGGAAAGTGGTTTTCAGCCATTTGCTTACTCCTCGGGTAGAGCCTCGGGGTTATGGCAGTTTATCGAGAGTACGGGTAAGGTCTATGGTTTAAAGCAAGACTGGTGGTATGACGGCCGTCGGGATGTTATTGCATCGACAGATGCAGCGTTAAGCTACCTGCAAAAACTCTACAATGACTTTGGTGATTGGCAGTTAGCATTAGCAGCCTACAATTGTGGTGAAGGTACTGTTGGACGCGCTATTGAAAGAAACGAAGCGTTAGGCAAAGCCACTGATTTTTGGTCCTTGGATTTGCCAAGCGAAACGTCGATGTATGTGCCAAAGTTAATTGCTGTATCACATTTGGTGGCTCAACCTGAACATTATGGTTTGAGTTTAAGTCCGATTCAGAATAAGCCTTTTTTAGCTATTGTTGAGACAGGCTCGCAAATTGATTTAACGTTAGCGGCTGAATTAGCAGGCATGACGATGGATGAGTTGTCTTTACTCAATCCTGGTTTTAATCAATGGGCAACACAACCCGACGGTCCTCACAATCTTGTTCTACCGCTTGATAAAGCATTGCAGTTTGAGCAAGCATTAGCCGATATTCCTGAAGAAGAACGGATGACATGGCTTCGTCATAAGATAAAGTCTGGTGAGTCTTTAAGCGTGATTGCCAAACGTTATCAGACAACCATTGCCTTGATTAAAGATGTGAATGAACTTGGTAATAATGTGATTCGAGCAGGGCATCATTTGTTGATACCGGTCGCATCTAATTCACAGTTATCGGCGACTCAACAGTTAGCTACAAACAAGCAAGACGTGAAAAAAGCAAACAAGCATACCCATCTTGTTAAGGAAGGGGATACTTGGTGGGATATCGCAAGAAGCTATAAAGTGGATGTTAGCGAACTAACAAACTGGAATAGCAAGGCGCCTGCTGATATGTTGCATCCCGGTCAGAAACTGGTGATCTGGACAAGTAAAAAAAGTACTGGTGGAAATAACAAGCTCCGTCCTGTCAATTATAAAATCCGAAGTGGTGACTCACTATGGACCATTTCCAGGAAGTTTAATGTCAGTGTTGCACAAGTCAGGGAATGGAACGGTTTGAGTAAACGGACAGTGATCAAGCCAGGACAAACATTAACGCTTTATGTTGATGTTGGACAAAAACAAAGCAGTTAGTGTCATAACGTCCTGCTGGTCAATCTGCCGTGATAGGCAAAGGCTGCCCTAGCTCATCCAGATGGACATAAGTAAACTGTCCCCGGCCGACCTGTTGAATGATAATGTCATTGCTAGGCTTACGTTCAATATAAATATCAAGCGTAACGGTGATTGAGGTATGACCGATGTTTTTTATCTGCCCATAAAGGCTGACAATATCGCCAATTAGCACCGGTTTTATAAAGTGAAAATCATTGACCGCAACGGTAACTATCCGACCTTTTACGTGGCGTAAGGCGACAATGCTGCCAGCAATATCTGCTTGAGCAAGTAGCCAGCCACCAAAAATATCCCCTGCAGCATTAACGTCAGCACGTACAGGGACAATGCGCAATGTGGCATGTTGGTCAGGTAGGGTGTCCATGAGTCAATGGCCTTCATACAAAGCATTAATTTGTTGTTGGTAACGCGTTAAAACCTGGTCTCGTTTGATCTTTAATGTTGGTGTGGCCAAATCGTTTTCAACCGTCCAGGGTTCACGTGCTATCGCAATGGCTGTTATCTCAGCATAGACTGGGAAACGGCGGAGCTGATCTTGAACGTAGCGCCTTACCTGATCTTTAAAAATGCTGTTGTTGATCAGCTTATCAGGGTTTTTCTCCATGAGGTGACAACGTTGAATAAAGTAAGGCCATGCTTTATCAGTTAACACAACTAATGCTGTCAGAAAGGGTTTACCTTCGCCAATTATTAAAGCATGTTCAATATATGGGGACATCGTTAAAACCGACTCCATATCGGCAGGTGGTATTTTCTCCCCCGTCGCCAATACAATAATATCTTTTAGCCGACCAGTGATATGAATATAGCCTTGATCATCCTGTTCAGCCAAATCACCACTATGTAACCATCCTTGATTATCAATGCTGTCAGCCGTGGCTTGCTCATTGTCCCAGTAGCCTAACATTACACCGGGACTCTTTATCAGAAGTTCATTTTGCTCACTGAACGCCACTTCAACATCCTGTAAAGGTAGGCCTATACTGCGAGGCAAATTGTGCTCATGTGTATTGACACTGACAACAGGACTGGTTTCGGTTAAGCCGTAGCCCTGAAAAATGGGAATGCCAAGACCAATGAATGTTTTAGCTATGTGTTCAGAAAGTGGAGCCCCGCCACAAATGGCTACGCGAAGATGACCACCCAAACGTTGTTGTACTTTGCTAGCGATAAGCTTGTTTAAGAGTGGGTGAAGCAGTAGTGAAGGGTGCCAAGCTGTGCGTTTTTGCTGGTATTCAAATTGTTGCCAACCGACGTCAACAGCGGTCTGGAATAGTTTCTGGACAAATGAAGGTTTATCGTTGAGCTGGTCTTGTAGTTTGTTATAAATACGTTCGTATATTCTTGGTACGCTGATCAACACAGTTGGTTTTTGTGTGGCGAGATCATCAGCTAACTGTGGAATGGAACGCGCATAGCTGACAGTTGAACCTGCCATGACAGGTAGGTAATAACCGACACTGCGTTCTAAGGTATGTGACAAAGGTAAAAAAGATAAAAAATGGTCTTCTGGGTAGATAGGTAAACTTTGCAGACCACTCCAAGCGTTCCATAACATGTTGTGGTGGCTGAGCATAACGCCTTTAGGAGGGCCGGTGGTACCCGAGGTATAGACAATGGATGCCAAGCTATGAGGGTCAATTGATTCTTTAGGCGGTGGATCATGGCCTTTTGCTGTGTCTAACCAGTCGTTGACTGTGACGGCATTGGACAGACCTTCAGGTAAAACAGTATCAAGGACAATGAGCCGTTCAAGCTTTTTGACAATAGGTTTTTCAATAAGATCGGTGTGTGCAGCCCCGCTTTCAATTAACAATAATCGAGCACCAGAATTTTCTAAAATATAAGCGGCATTTTCAGCATGATCATTGGGATAAAGTGGGACAGTGACAAGTCCTAAACGCATTGCAGCCTGATCGAAATATACCCACTCACGGCAGTTACGCAGCATAATGGCAACGCGATCGCCGGCTGTCAGTTTTTCGTTGGCTAAGGTGGTATGCCATTGATCAATAGTATTATCCATCTGTTGCCAGCTTGCCGCCGACCAACGTTGACTATTTTCATCAAATTGGCGAAAAGCAATGTTGTCTGGTGTGCGATGAACACGCTGACAAAACAAGCCAGGCAGATGTTTTGCATCAGCAATTGAAATAATGTCTGTCAGTTGTTTCATGATAAACCCTCCCAGCCTGAATCAGGCTCAAACCGTTCACCAAAACGAGCTTGTAGATCGACAAGGCGTTGCCACAGCGTTTGTTTACCTTGTTGCTGTAGATACTGCATCGGGCCACCACGAAATGGCGCAAAACCAGTACCTAATACCATGCCGGCATCAATCAGATCTGCATCTTCTACAATACCTTCGTTTAAACAGGCGATGCACTCATTGATAAGGCGTAAGATAAGGCGTTGCTCAATAAGCGCTGAGTCACTGTTTTTAGTCGGCTTGTGACTGAGCCGATGATGTTGCTTGTCGTACTGGTAAAAGCCTTCAGCCGTTTTACGTCCTAATAGGTTTTTATTGACTTTATCTTCGAGTAACGACGGTATTGTCAGCCCATAAACAGGTGCAAGCATATTGCCAACAGACAGGCAGATATCCAGACCAACGGCATCTGCCAGTTCAATTGGCCCCATTGGCATACCAAAATATTTGGCGGTCTGATCGATATCGCTAATAGCTATGCCCTCATCGACCATAATTATGGCCTCAAGTAAATAAGGCATCAATATGCGGTTGACGAGAAAACCAGGTGAGCTTTTAACGGCCAATGGCAAACGACCGATTTGTCGAGCAAATGCCGCAGCTTTTAATGCCCATGCCTGACTCGTTGTTGAACTTGAGACAATTTCAACTAATTGCATTTTTGCCACAGGATTAAAAAAGTGCAGACCAACTAAACGTGTTGGGTCTTGTAAGCCTTCAGCTAACTTCTCTAAAGGAATACTGGAGGTGTTTGTGGCTAAAATTGCATCTGAACGCATAACAGGTTCAATGTGATCAAACAGCGTCTGTTTTGCCGACAGATCTTCAAAAATAGCTTCGATAACAACATCGGCTTTATTAATACTCTCGCCGGCACTATCAGGAATCAGCCGATCCTGTGCTTGGCGGATGAGATGTGGTTGTCTAAGTTTGGTGGCAAATAACCGATGAGCACGAGCGACCGCAGGTGCTATTTGTGCATGCGTTGTATCTTGCAGGCTGACAGTCAAGCCACGTAATGCACACCAAGCAGCAATATCACCACCCATGACACCTGCGCCGATAACATGGACGTGGCGGGCTTTAAAATCGGCTTGTTTGCCAAATGTTTTTAGTCTCTCTTGCAGAAAGAATAAGCGGACTAAATTTTGTGCCGTATCTGTTTGAATAAGTTCAGCGACAGAGCGTGCTTCAGCTGTTAAGTAATCTATGCGTGATGCCGGTTGATGTTGCCATAAATCAATAACGGCAAATGGCGCGGGGTAATGTGATTGTTGTATTTTTTTCGCTGTTTTCTTACGTAAAAAAGCAGCAATGGCAGGTCGTATCATTGGTTTTGCCAGGAGACGATGCCAGCAGGGTGCCTGAAGAGGAGCATTTTTTTGCAGCAATAATTCTTTTGCTCTTTTTAGCAACAAGCGTTGAGGTACGCTTTGATCGATGAGGCCCACCTTTTGAGCCTGGTAAGCTGATAATAGGCGGCCACTTAGCATGAGTGGCATGGCATTGAGAACACCGATCCGTTCGACGAGTCGGAGACTGCCGCCATAGCCCGGATGAATACCAAGTTTCACTTCGGGTAATCCAATACGGGTAGCCGGACTCTCGTCTGCCAACAAGTAACGGCATGCCAGTGCTAACTCAAGGCCTCCTCCCAAACAAAAGCCATGAATGACAGCCACACTGGGACAATTCAGATTTTCCAGGCTGTTAATTACACTATGTACATGCTTGATCGCTGCAAACGTTTCATCGACATCATGTTGTTGGGCAAAGGTTTTAATATCAGCACCAGCGATAAAGCCATTGCTTTTAGCCGAACGGAGAATTAAACCTGTTGGCCGTTGCACCTGTATACGGTTTAATTCAAGAGAGAGATCGTTGATAACAACATCGGTTAGAATATTAGTACTGCTGTCAGGTAGATCGAGACTGAGTGTTATGATGCCATCAACATCAATATCTCTATGCCAGCTTGTAGCATGACTAGTTTCATTCATGATGCTACTCCTGTTCTTGAAACCAGCATAGCACCACCTTGACCGCCGCCAATACAGAGGGTTGCGACCCCTTTCTCTGAGTTGGTTCTTTGTAAGACGTGTAGTAGATGGAGTACGATGCGTGCGCCGCTGGCTCCAACCGGATGACCAAGGGCAATGGCACCGCCATCAACGTTTAGTTTGTGCCGGTCGAGGACACCAAACGAACTAGCTAAACCAAGTTCATCCCGGCAAAAATTTTCATCCTGCCATGCTGATAAGCAGGCTAATACTTGTGTCGCAAAAGCCTCGTTGATTTCCCAATAATCAATGTCGTTCATGGCTAAATCATGGCGATGTAATAATGGTGGGACGGCATAAACTGGACCAAGGCCCATTTTTGCCGGATCAAGACCTGCCCACTGGCAGTCGACTAATTCGCCAAGCACACCAAGTTGGAAGCGATCTATCGCCTCTTCAGAGGCGAGCAATAGACAGGCAGCACCATCAGTGACTTGTGCACTATTGCCGGCACTGACCAGACCATGTTTATCAAAGACAGGCCTTAACTGTGCTAACTGGTCAAGACTACAGTCGGGGCGAAAGCCGGTATCATGGTCAAAAAGGAAGCCATCATCGCTGATAATAGGGCTAATTTCAGATAAATAATCATTTTCTATAGCATTGGCAAGGTTTCGGTGGCTTGCCAGTGCAAATTGATCCATCTCATTACGTTCAACGCCAAAGTGATAGGCAAGTACCTCTGCAGTCTGCCCCATTGACAGATTGACAATAGGATCTTTCAGGCCTTTGAGCAAGCCAATGACCGGTTTAAAACAGCTAGGTCTAAGCTTGATAAGTTGGCGTAGTTTGGTTTTAAAATCCCTCGCTTTTTGCCAGTCAGCTAACCAGGCCACCATCTCAGGTCGGAATAATACGGGTGCATGGCTCATTGCTTCACATCCGCCAGCAAGTACTAGATCGCTGCGACCAGTACTGATGTTACTAGCTGCGCAGTCAATGGCCTGCATACCTGATGCGCAGTTTCGTTGCACTGTCCAAGCTGGCGTAGTATGGCCACAACCGATACGCAAAGCTATAAGTCTGGCAATATTGGCCTCATCTGGCGCTGGCATTACACAACCGAAAATGACTTCATCCAAGTCAGCGGCTTGAACAGCTTGCCTTTTTAACAGGGATCGGGCTGTGGCAGTCGCGAGATCACTGCTTGTCAGTGGACCTGGTCTACCGGTGGCTTTTAGGAAAGGACTGCGGTTGCCATCAACAATGTAAACCTTTCTGTTTGAGTAGGCAGGACGTGATGTGTGCGTGTTCATAATCCATCCTCCGTGAGTTCAGCTGTGAAATGATCAACTTCAATAACTTGTCTGCGTGCTTCTCGGGCTTGCTTGACTAATTGATATTCTTGCCCGGTAATTAAACCGTTTTGTACCGCTTCCTCACTTAATTGACTATGAGCTTGTTTGAGTCTTTTTTCAATAGGGGCGGCAGCTGAACAAAGTTTAAAGGCACGTTCCAGCTTATATAGTGGTTCATTGGCATCGCTCGGTTGAAAAATACCATCGATAAGTCTGTTGCGTTCATCACTGGGTTCGGTGACTTTCGCTGATAATGCATGTGTTAATTTGTCATCGGGCTTTTTGTAACGTTGTCCAAGGGGAAAAATAATCAAACGTAACAAACGGCCTAATACACGGTTTGGCAAATTATCTGTAAAAGACAGCAATGCTGTTTGTGCGTTAAAAATAGCATTGCTGACGGCCCATTGAGCAAAAATAGCGTCATCGTCAGCCTGGTTGTGTTCAAAATAACGCAGTGTGCAACTGGCTAGATATAGTTGACTGAGCACATCACCCAGACGGGCGGATAAAGATTCTTTGCGTTTTAATGAGCCACCCAATGTCATCAGGCTGAAGTCAGTGGTCACAGCAAGGGCTGCACTCAGATGGTTAAGCTGTTGGTAATAGCGTTTGAGAATGGATTCTGGGGCTTTGCTAAAATAGCCTTTAGTGATCGCATATATAAAACACCGTCCAAAATTAGAAAGTGTGTACTTACTATGAGCAGTAACTAAGCGGTCGAACTCCGTCACAGCTTGTTCATTATCAGCAAGATCAAAACAGGCAATCTCTTGATTGAGATAGGGGTGAGCACGCACTGATCCTTGTCCAAAAATGATCAGGTTACGAGTCAGTATATTGGCACCTTCAACTGTAATGCTGATCGGAATGGCCTGATAAATACGGGCTAACAAGTTATTAGGCCCGAGACTTATTCCTTTTCCGCCATGAATATCCATCGCATCATTGACAAGTTGACGCATCGTTTCAGTAAGCTGATATTTTGCAATGGCCGAGAGAACAGCAGGTTTCTCACCCGAACAGACTGCCTGTGCGGTGACGGTCCGGGTGGCATCACTCATATAGCATAAACCGGCCATGCGACCTATGATATCGGCAATGCCTTCAAAGTGGCTGATAGGCTGGTGAAATTGTTCCCGTATTCGTGCATAGGCACTGGTAGTCTGGCAGGCCATTTTAGCAGCGCCTGTACTTAACGCCGGTAAGGAAATAGATCGACCAGCAGCGAGTGACTCCATCAACATCCGCCAACCTTTACCAGCCTGTTCAACCCCGCCAATGATGTAGTCAAGCGGAATAAAAACATCTTTACCCCAATTAGGCCCATTCTGAAAAGCCATGCCCATCGGCGAATGGCGCCGACCGATCGTGATTCCGGGCGTGTCAGTTGGTATTAGAGCCAAGGTAATACCAATATCATGTTGATCACCGATAAGATGGTCAGGATCATAGAGATGGAATGCCAATCCAAGTAATGTAGCAACTGGACCAAGCGTAATATAACGTTTTTCCCAGTTAAGTAGGATCCCGATGATTTTTTCACCGTCAACCTCATGCTGACAAACAATCCCTGTATCTGGCAGGTTACTGGCATCGCTGCCGGCTTCTGGTCCCGTTAAGGCGAAGCAGGGGATTTCGTCACCATTTGCTAATCGCGGTAAATACTGATCTTTTTGCTGCTGTGTGCCGTAATGTAATAATAATTCAGCAGGTCCCAAAGAGTTAGGTACCATGACTGTGACAGCAGCTGTAATGCTACGACTGGCAATTTTCATCACAATATGTGAATGGGCAAGTGGCGAAAAATCCAGGCCGCCATAATACTCAGGAATAATCAAGCCAAAAAAGCCCTGTTGTTTGAGCTGCGCCCATATAGCTGGTGGTAAGTCGTGTTGGTACTGACTAATCTGCCAGTCATCCAGTTGAGCACATAATTCATTAACCGGACCGTCAATAAACGCCCGCTCTTCTGCACTCAATGCGTGTTGGTTGTTGCTTAATAATTGTTGCCAATCAGGCTTACCGGTAAATAATTGGCCATCCCAACCAACTGTTCCTGCTTCCAGTGCTTCGCGTTCGGTTGTTGAGATCTTGGGCATGGATTGCTGGAGTTGATGAAAAAGAGGCTTGATAATATAGTGCCGTCGCCACTGATGAACCAGCAACGGCAAGATGGGCAGGGCGAGCAGAATCAGACACAGCAACCAGTAGCCGGTTATCAATGCAATTAGCACTAAACCGAGATAGATGAATAAAAACCGACGAATGGTCATAATTGCACTCCTTGCTCTTCATTTTTATCACTGTCTTTATGTTCATCTTCTATCGGAATAGAACAATCTCCTAATTCATTACAGATATATCCTTTCTCATCCCAGGGTAATGACCGGTAGGCAGCAACTTCGTCCAAACCAACATAGGGGTATTTGATAATGTCGAAATAAGGAGAATAATCAAAGTCCTTTGGCGTATAGAGTTTGGTATTGCGTTTGTAAAAACGTAAACCGTGTTCCGTATGTTGAATCATAGGGATTACAGGGTAATGTACTGAAAGAAATGCCTCAGCGAGCATGGACGAGCAAATGGTTTTAGTTGATTCGCCAGCATGGTAACGGAACAGGCTGGATCGCCAACGTCTCGGTATTAAACTATAAGGTAATAAAAAACGCGCCAGATCAATCAAGTGTCTGATGTCGTATTCGTAGCCAACTCGCCTTATGGCATATTGGATGACTTTATTACGATCCCGAATCGTCAAACTTCGGGGACGGCAGATACGGAGATGTTCTGTACGATATTTATAAAGCGGTGTCACAATAGTGCCTTCACCTAACACGGCTTCGATGACAAGTTTAGTATGTGGTGTCAGTGCATAATTGCTTATTGAGCCAGGAGCCAAACCCGCGAGATTAAGCTGGTGGTAGTTCCCTAAAAAAAGCATAGAATGCGTCCAAGGGCTCTGCGTAATCATCTTGATGATATTGCCGACACGGCTTTGACCCTCGACTAAGATAATATCGCCAGGTCGTATTTCATCACATAGCCTTTCGTAATTCGTTAACGAAGGTACGTTAGCAGGTCGTTCGGGCTCGTAGGTCAGCCAGTCAACCAGCTTTTGAGTTAGCCAATTGCCAAAAGAAAACATCATGACCTCCTTATAAAGGCCCTGTAACTCTACATCTTAGACTATTGATTTGTGGGAAAGTTACAATTTTTTCACTCAGCTGAATATCGTGTAATGGACTTTAAATGTTGGTTATATTGGTTAGGGTTTCTCTGTCTGAGTGATTGATGTTGTAAGCTATTGACCACCTGTAAACTGTTGCTGACGCCACGCTTCATAACTGATAATCGCCACCGAATTTGACAGGTTAAGACTACGATTATTCTCTTGCATTGGGATACGTATTCGTTGGTCAGTTGGCAAGCTTTGCAGTATTTCATCAGGTAACCCGGCTGTTTCTGAACCAAAAAGCAGCACATCGTCATTTTGATAAGCGACTTGGTCATAGCGTTGCCGTCCTTTTGTGGTGCAGGCAAAGATGCGTCGATTTGCCATGGCATCGGTGAATGCAGCGTAGTTTGGATAACGGCTTACGTTGGCTAAGTCATGATAATCAAGACCGGCGCGTCGTAATTGTTTTTCTTCCAAATCAAAACCGAGCGGTTCGATAAGGTGTAGTTGGCAACCATTATTAGCACAAAGACGGATAATATTACCCGTATTCGGTGCAATACGTGGCTCATGAAGCGCAATATGGAACATCTTGTGGTTGCCTTATTTGCATGGAAAAGTATGAGTTTAGCGTTTTTTATCACACGGCTCCAATGTCTAAGAAAAAGTGTGACGTTATGCCTTGATTATCTTGGCCGGGCAGATGATTATATCTAATAGCTGTCAAGGTATAAAATTGTCAGGGTAGTCATGGCCGCGCTATTATGTGCTGTATCAGCATTCATAGGTAAGTGGCTGATAAGCATAATGCGTTAACAGTGGAATAGCAGAGATGAACTTAACTAATGACATGGCTGAGTAATGGCAAAACAAGTCCCCCTCGATATGCCACCTCTCAAACTGTCTATTCCGGAAAACCGGGGCAGTATCAATAGTGTTGAGCTCAATGAAACCTTATTGCAGCAATGGATTAACCGGTTGCCTAATAATGATCTAGTTGCCTATGTAGATGAATATTTAGCAGCACTCGAACGGTTTAATCTTAACCGGCTAGAGCCACGTGACAGGCTCGTTTTATTAGATATTTACCGAAAACCCTTAAATAGATTAGTGATGGACTTACAAATAAGTCAGTTCACAAACCATATTAAACAGTCGGTGAAAAGAGATAAATGGCTGAAAGATTTTTCTACGTTATTATCATTATTGGCCGAGGGATATAAAATTGTCGTTGTCGAGTCGCTGGAGAAAGAGAGCAACCTCAAGCTGAACCAGCTGGCGCTATTTGCCATTAATAGGGTAGGCGAACAAATAAGTTATCTGATTTTACAGGCCTATAAGTTTTATCGCAGTGTACCCAGTAAAGCTATTAATGAATTACATCAGCTTTATGCATTAACCTTAAGCTGGGGCGTTGAAGACAAGCTGCCCAAAATTGCTGGTTATGCCTCAGCCGAGTCATCTTTCAAAGCATATTATGTGCAATTATTACTCACTTCTATTTGTAATCCTTATGGTTTGAAAGTCGGGGATATCATTGCAGCCTATTGGATTATGGAGCAACTGGTCGCTTCGGTCGACATAGCTGTTCTACCTGAAGATAAGGAGGCTGTTGCCGGCCATTTTTATATTAACTGTTTAAGTGATAGAGCCCCCACGGCCTCAGTGTTGTATAAATTTGATAGCCAGAGTCGTCCCCCGGCACTGGTGATGGACACCAAGCCGGCATTAGTTATGGTTGATCTACTATTCCAACGTTCATATTCAAGTGATGTGATGGCCCAACAGGTTAATATTGAATTACTCAAACAGTTGGTGCCTTACTTAAACACATCTTATCAACGTGAAGAGTCTCGAACGCAGTTAGAACCGGGCCAGCAAGTATTTTTGTCATTAGGGCTAGAAGTGATTCATCAATGTATAGCGCAAGCGAATCGTGTTGCTAGTCTTGAAGAAAGCAGTTCCAAGCAGGCCTGGGATCTGGTGAATAAGACAAGTTCTGGTTATTTGGTGACAAGAAAAGGTATTGCAAGTCAACAAGAGCTGTTTGTCGGGGATCTTGTAGGGTTTTTTGACATGAATGAAAAAAAACAGGTTATGGTGAGCCGGGTTGGCTTTATTAAATGGCTCAAAACGGATCAACATGACCAAACAAAAATGGGACTGGGGTTAATTGATGGTGATCCGATTTCGGTTCATATTGGGGTTCAACAAGAAGAAGCCATCACACAATTAGCACTATTTTTACCCGAAATTAATCGTACTCACCAACCTGCGTCATTAATTGTCGAAAAAGGAGTGGTGGCAGAAGGTCTTACTTTGAATATAAAGCCACATAGAAAACGTTTCATTTTCACGATGATAGCTGACAAACAATTGCAAAAAGGCAATAACTTTGAGTTTTATTCTTTACTTGAGGCGGCAGAATAGAGGCAAATCGCTTCTTACATAACAGCTTAGGCTGGCCCGGGGTATGAGATTTTGAAGACAAGAGGAGAGTGGTGGCTATGCCTAGATTCGAACTAGGGACCCCATCATTATGAGTGATGTGCTCTAACCAACTGAGCTACATAGCCACACGAAGCCGGAAATTGTACGATGCCACTAACTAAATAGCAAGTTATTTATAACCAATCACTCAACTGAATGCCAAAGCCAAGACTGTTACTGTAGGCATTGTAATCAATCAGGCTTTCACCATAGCCATTAAACCATTGGGCATAGCCCCTGACATGCTTGGTGATGGGGAAACTCCAGCCCACTTGTATAGCTCCTCGGTTATCTGATGACTCTAAATTATTCCTGATCATAAATTCGAAATTTTGGGTGCCATGTTTATAAAGCCCGCTAAACTCAAACTGGCCCATATAATCATCAATATCGGGGTTATCATCACCGGTGTCTTCAGAAATTCGCCACCACGGTTTTAATGAAAAGTACCAGTCGTTGCGTTCAAAAATAAAGTCTGCATATAAACGGTTCCAACTGCGAGAAAGTGAGCCTGATTGACCATTAGACTGATGTGAAATACCGGCCCGAATAATGCGGTTTTGCAAACCAAATAATTGGCTATTATTCTTGAAAGATAGCCATATTTCAGGTTCGTGATCAGAGTTTCTAAACGGTGACGAACTATCTTTATTAAATTGTTGCCAAAAAGAGCGGTTAGTATAGGCGACAAATAGATCTGCACGGTTAAATATGTCGCGCTTAACAGGTATTTTCAGGCTAAACTGAAATTTGGTTTCCCATGGTTGAAAGTGAATATCATCATTGGGTGAAGCCTGTTCGAACGGGGTCTCATTGGCAGAGGCAAGATTGTTGCTCAATATGATGTAATTGGGTTTATGTGGGAGCAAGGTAAAAGGGTTATTGTGTAATGCTCGTTCCAAAACCAGTCGGCGTGTGATTGCAGAATCAGAGTTACTGTAAAGTGAAGTGGATTCAACTGTGTTGCTAACGAGCGACTTTTTTGATAAATCTTGGCCAACAAGTTGCTGGCAAGCGGCTTTTATTTCACCAATGGTTTGATCATCTGGCGCTTTGTTAAGTTGTTCCAGTAAGCATTGCTGCTTTGTTTGTGCCGATGCCGGGCCTGCTAACAAGAGTAGCATCGCCAACATGTTAAAAACATAATTCAATTTCATGCTTGTACCCTGCTTTGAATGAAGCAACGACGGAAACAAGAGCTAATAAGGTTAGACGCGTTTATTATCCACTAAACATTAAACCTGAAGTGCATTACATCACCATCTTTAATGATGTAGTCTTTTCCCTCTAAACGCCACTTCCCGGCATCCTTTGCACCCTGTTCTCCCTGATATTGTATGAAATCATCATACGCGATGACTTCAGCTCGGATAAAACCTTTTTGAAAATCAGTATGAATGACGCCAGCACCTTCAGGGGCGGTGGCATTTATTTTTACTGTCCAAGCACGCACTTCTTTTACACCAGCAGTAAAGTAGGTATGTAACCCTAGTAGAGCATAACCGCTTCTAATTACCCGGTTTAGCCCAGGTTCGTCTTGTCCTAACTCCTGCAGGAAGTCGAGTTTTTCTTCTTCGTCCAGTTCTGCTATTTCAGATTCGATTGCAGCGCAAATGGTGACAACAGCAGCGGCCTCTTTGTCGGCGAGTGCCTTGACTTGCTCTAAAGCGGGATTATTCTCAAAGCCGTCTTCTGAGACATTGGCGATATACATAGTTGGTTTAATCGTGAGTAGATGCAAGTCATATAATAGCGCTTGTTGCTCAGCGTCAAGGTCAAGTGCTCTGACAGGTAAGCCTTCATCAAGTTTTTCTCGTACTATATTTAATAATTCAAGTCTGGCTTTGGCTGTTTTATCGCCACCTTTTGCATCACGGGTGGTTTTAGTAATGGCTTTTTCAACACTTTCCAGATCCGCTAATGCCAATTCGGTATTAATGACTTCAATATCATCAAGCGGTGATATTTTGCCAGCCACATGAACGACATTCTCATCCTCAAAACAGCGCACAACATGCGCGACGGCATCCGTTTCACGGATATTGGCTAAAAATTTGTTACCAAGGCCTTCACCTTTGGAGGCACCGGCAACAAGACCCGCAATGTCAACAAATTCCATAGTGGTAGGCAAAACTCGTTGAGGTTTTACAATATCAGCCAGTGCATTCATGCGAGGATCGGGAACAGGGACGACGCCAACATTAGGTTCAATAGTGCAAAACGGGTAGTTTTGAGCCTCAATACCGGCCTGAGTCAGTGCGTTAAACAGTGTAGATTTGCCAACATTTGGCAAACCAACAATACCACATTTAAATCCCATTATTTTTCCTCAATGTGTGATCCTAACTTATAAGGAGTGAAGCTTGTGCATCGCTTTTTCGAGATCGCCAGTGATAATATCAGGTATAACGTGTAATGAATTATCGATGGCAGATTGTATATTTTGTCGGTCAGCGAGAGACGGCTTGCTGAGCACATAATCTGATACCAGACTACTATGACCGGGATGGTCGATACCTAAACGGCAACGTAAAAAGTCTTTGCTACCAAGACGATTAATGATGTCACGCAGACCATTGTGTCCGCCGTGCCCCCCCCCTTTTTTTAACTTGACCTTACCTGCAGGCAAGTCAAGTTCATCGTGAATGACCAAAATATTACTTGGTGCAATTTTGTAGAAATGAGCCACAGCAGCGACAGCTTGACCACTGCGATTCATAAACTGCAATGGTTTTAATAGGAATAGTTTCTGCTGTGCATAATGGCACTGGACCAATTGACCATGGAATTTTTTATCAACCGTTAGTGTTGCTGCTAATTCCTTAGCCAATTGATCCAGCCACCAGAAACCGACATTGTGTCGGGTTTGTTCATATTGAGGACCTGGATTACCCAATCCGGCAATTAACCAGTTAGTCATCATCAAGCCATCATTTAGCTGAAATTACTTTTCGCCTTCGTCAGCATCAGTGTCATCTGACTCATCGTCATCAGCTTCAATGTCACCTTCCTCAGCTTCAAGCTCGTCTTCTTCAATTTCGACACGAGGAGCATGAATGTTAACAATGGCTTGGTCGTATGCTGAGTGTTCACCTTCTTCCAGCTCTTCATCCTGACCATGAGACAATGCTGTTAATGTTACACCTTCTGGAAGGTTGATTTCTGACAGGTGAATAGATTGATCCATGCCAAGCTTAGACACATCCACTTCGATGTATTCTGGTAAATCTTGTGGTAAACAAGAAATCTCAACATCTGTCATTAAGTGTGAAATAACACCACCATCATCGGCGACACCCGGTGCAACATCTTCACCAAGGAAGTGCAATTGCACTGTCATAGTCATAGCATGTTTAGCATCAACACGCAGGAAATCAGCATGTAAGATTTTATTATCATTAGCTGGGTGACGTTGCAAATCTTTCAGAACAACCTGATGTTTATCGCCATTAACAACCAAAGTCAGAATGTGAGCATAAAATGCTTCTTCTTTTAAGTGGCGGATAAACTGGTTATGATTCAGTGCTAATGATAATGGTGCAGCTTCACCACCGTACATGATTGCTGGAACATTCCCTTCATGACGCAGGCGGCGGCTCGCACCTTTCCCTTCGTCGTGACGGAGTTCAGCATGAACTTCAAATAAATTTTCCATTGTTTTCTCCAAAAGTGGGCCAATAAAAACCCATTAAAAATGCCGCCTCCCGGCGGCTTCATCAGTTTCGCGACCAAAACTGATACGAAAAAAGAGGTTTATAAATCTGCTAATCCATATATAAGGAGCTAACAGACTCCTCGATACTTATTCGGTACATCGCCTCAGCCAGCATTTCAGCAATGCTAAGTGGGCGGATTTTATCACATTTTTGAGCATCTTCACGTAAAGGAATAGTATTGGTTACTATTAATTCATCAAGTACGGAGTTTTCTATATTGTTGACTGCGTTGCCTGACAAGACTGGGTGAGTACAGTAAGCGACGACACGTTTGGCACCTTCTTGTTTCAATGCAGCAGCGGCGGCACAAAGTGTTCCCGCAGTATCGACCATATCATCAACAAGTACACAGACGCGGCCACGGACATCACCAATGATATTCATTACCTTGGCGACGTTAGGTTGAGGGCGACGCTTATCAATAATAGCAAGCTCAACATCAAGTAACTTTGCCAGTGCGCGAGCACGAACAACCCCACCAATATCTGGTGAAACAACAATCAGGTTGGGGTATTTATGCTTCCAGATATCGCCCAGTAATACGGGTGAGGCATAGACATTATCAAGCGGGCAGTCGAAAAAGCCTTGGATTTGGTCGGCATGGAGATCAACCGTGAGTACGCGGTCAGCACCAACACCTGTCAGCATGTTTGCGACAACCTTGGCTGTGATAGCAACCCGAGCTGAACGTGGCCGACGGTCTTGGCGTGAATAGCCGAAATAAGGAACAACAAGGGTAATTCGTTTAGCTGAAGAACGACGAATAGCATCCGTCATGACCATCAGTTCCATCAGATTATTATTGGCAGGCATGCAAGTGGGTTGTACGATAAATACATCTTTACCACGAACATTATCCAGTATTTCAACCATGATCTCGCCATCGCTGAATGATTCGACGGTCGCTTTGCCAAGAGGCGAGCCTAAAAAGCGGGCGATATCATTGGAAAGTTCACGGTTAGCATTTCCCGTGAATACCATCATGCTGGAATCAGCCGTGCGTTTCTGTAGCTGGAGAAGTCTGTTTTTGATCACGGTTAAGGCGCCGAGGTGTTTATTTCAAGAAACAAAAAGAATGGCTGGGGTACCAGGATTCGAACCTGGGAATGCAGGGATCAAAACCCTGTGCCTTACCGCTTGGCGATACCCCAACTGAAATGAAATCAAATTCTAACATTTTGCTGCTTTGCTCGCTACGCACTTGTCATACCAGCTTTAGCAGCAAGTGGCGAGATATTACATCCCTTGGCCACAAAACCTTGCCAATTTTCTGGCAAGTTATCTAATACTTGCTGTGCCTGTGCCTGACTTTCAAATGGTGCAAATACACATGCACCTGTTCCGGTCATTCTGGCCGTTGCAAACTGCTTTAACCAGCTAAGCGCATCTGATATTGCTGGGTAGTGTTTTGCCACAACATCCTCACAGACATTTTTACCTTCCCCTGACAGGAAGCGCGATATTGTGATAGGTTCGCAATCGCGTGTCAATTCTTGGGATGAAAATACTTCGGCAGTTGAAATAGAGCATGGTGGTATAAGCACGATATACCAAGGCTCAACAGGTAATATGTCAGTCAACTGTTCGCCGATCCCTTCAGCCCAGGCTGAGTGGCCATGGATGAAAACTGGAATATCTGCGCCTAATTTCAGACCTAACTGCTTGAGTTCTTGCGTTGACAACTTACACCGCCAAAGATGATTCAGCGCTACCAGCGTTGTTGCGGCGTTTGAGCTGCCACCACCTAAACCACCGCCAATCGGTAATGTTTTATTTAGACTGATCGCGACACCTTGTGAATTGCTGGTGTACTGTTGCAATAACTTAGCGGCACGAATGATTAAGTTGTCTTTATTAGCTACTGCATCAAGCGGTGTCAGTAACTGGATGTCACCTGTACTGTTGATCTCAAAGGAAAGCTGATCACTGTAATCTAAAAATTGAAAAGCAGTTTGTAACAGATGATAGCCATCGTCACGTTGGCCTGTAATGTGTAACATTAAATTTAATTTTGCGGGTGCGGGCCAGCTTGTCAAGATAGTCTATCCCACTGGCTAATAACGATACGTAGACTGATATCGGGGTGGGTAATAAAAATTTTGCTTGGCAAAGAAAGTCCTTCAGTCGTGGCGTATCGCAGAAATTTTATTTGCCAACCTTGCTGAGTTAGCATTGTGATACGCCCATACTTATCAAGCTCCAGTGTCTGGTAGCTGGCTTTAGCATAGGGTAGACCCCGTATCCAATCATGTAAGGCATTAACCGGAAGTTGCCATGAAAAGGCTTCTGCTAGAAGTGATTCGGCATCTGCAGCACTGATTTGTTGGCCATCATCAAGCGTGAGCGTGGCGGAGTGTTGGTTGCCTGTCAGCTCGATACCACCAAGTGAAAAAGGGCCCAGCAATTTGATTTGGTATTGATCCTGATTCTGTTGCCAGTACAGGTTGGCATTCCAGGCTTCTTTTCCCTGGGTAATGACTGTTCTACCATTCAGCTGCCATTGTTGTATTTGGGCGAGCTGAACTTGTCGGGCTTGCCAGAGCACGCCAGCCTCAGCCAGTGGTTTGACCGGCGTTGAGGAGCAGGCAGCGAGTAGTAGGTATATACCAAAAAAAAGGCTGCGTTTCAGCGACTGCATTACAAACCAAATCGTTTCATAGTGCTACGTAATAATTGATTATTACTATCAAGCTCTAGTGCCTGTTCCCACACTTCTTTAGCCTGCTCATGATGACCCTGTTGCCAGAGGACCTCTCCAAGATGAGCAGAAAATTCGACATCATTTTGCAGACTGATAGCTTGTCTCAGATAATGTGCTGCGAGTTCTAACTTACCCAGCCGGTAATAAACCCAGCCAAGGCTGTCTAAGTAAAATGGATCATTAGGCTTTAATTCGAGGGCTTTGTTAATTAAAAGCAAAGCTTCCTGATGGCGATCTGTGCGATCGGTTAAGGTATAACCCAATGCATTTAATGCCTGTGTATTGTCTGGTTCTAACTTTAAGATTTTACGTAAATCATCTTCTAAAATGTCCAGGCGGTTCAATTGTTCAGCCACCATAGCTCTGCCGTAAAGCAGATCAATTTGTTGAGGATATTCTTCTAAAGCTTGATTTAATACATCATAAGCGGCTTGCTTTAGACCTTGTTCTCGCAAAAATGTAGCTTCAAATAAATAATACTGCACAGCCTTTTGCGGGTGGGTGATACGTAATGATTGGATATGTTGGCGTGCTTTGCCCAGTTGGTCGGTTTGCGCCAATAGATCGACATAATGGGTTTGAGCAGCTTCGAAACGACTGCTATCTGCAGGCACTGAAGCAAACCAGACTAAGGCTTTATCAATATGCTCAGCTTGTTTTTCTGTCAGGCCAATAAAATAGGCAGCTTGTTTGCCATTGTCTCCCAGTGAGAGGAGAAGGTGGAAATAGCTTTTTGCCTGTTCTAGGTCGCCTTGCTCTAATGCTAAGAGTCCTGAGGCAAAAATGATTTCCTGATCCTCAGGAAACTCTTCAGCTAAGACGTTAAAATGCCGACGAGACTCAGCAATTTTATTATTTTCACCGAGCAGTTTTGCATAGGCAAAGCGTATTGACTTGCTGCTATCTGTTTTACTGGCCGGTTCTTTTAATACAGCTAAAGCTTGCTGTGGTCGATTGAGACTTTGTAATACTTTAGCTTTTAGAATCAAAACATTGTTATTAGTGGGCTCTTGTTCAATAATGGCATTTAGAGTTGTCAGCGCGCGCTCATACTGCTGAAAATAATTCGCTAAGCGGGCGTATTGATATAATGCTTCAATATTACCTTGCTGATAAGGAACAAGTTGTTCCATGATAGTAAGCGCTTCATTTTTAGGTACTATTTTGCTCAGATTATCTGCGGTACGTGACAAGTACAGTGCTGACCGTTCAGGCGCAAGGGCTAAGGCTTTATTTGCAGCGGTAACAGCGCCGTTATAATTGCCTTGCAACATGAAAAATGGCGTTTGCAGCATATAGATATCAGCATTATCGGGATCCACTTCGACCCAGCGTTCGAGCGCTTTGTTAATGCGATGTTGATCACGCGTAAGATTGGCAAGTTGGGTGGCACGATTAGCTAGTGCTGGTGACTCTAATAAATGGGCAGCACGGCTGTAGAGATCAGCAGCATCAACAACATCACCACGTTGTTGAGCAATTTCGGCTGTTAAAATTAAATAAGTCAGTTCAGCTGTAAGCGGTAGCGTTTCGACTGGTTCGGCAGAGTCCTTTGTTTGCGCGACTTCTGTCGGTGTCACGACCGGTCCGGTCACGCTGTTTGATGCTTGTTTTGCTGGCGATGCGTTACAGGCACTTAACGCTATAATTGCAGTCAAAGAGAAACTTTTCTTAAACAAGCGAGATAATTTCGTCGGCAGCGGGTGACTTAAATCCATAATTAAACGACCTGGGTGATTGATTTTGTTAGAATGTTGCGTTTTGTTGTATAAAAAGACATTAAATAATTCATAACAACTGCAGAGTTTAACAGTATTTTAGTCATGACTTATCATCAATTGCCATATCCATGCCTATATTTAAGGGGCTGATTATTGACCACATTAATGAACGTTTGTACTGTGATTGCCGATTATCAATCACGGATAATAAAGGCTATGCTGTTAAGACAACAAGTCCTGTCTAAGCAGATCGTATTGTCTCTATCCTTTCCTTGCAACGCTGAATAATTAAAGATGCACTTTTTTAGCTACGGCATTAATCATACAACAGCACCGGTTGAGATCAGGGAGAACATCTCATTTAATGCTGATAGTTTATCGGATGCCTTGTCGTCGTTAAAACAATGTCCCGGCGTGTCAGAGGCAGTTATTTTATCGACGTGTAATCGCACAGAGATTTATTGTTCTCTTGAACAAAATAACAGTCAGGTGGTGCAGGACTGGTTACATAACTTTCATCAACAAATACCATCATCACTCGATAACTACTCGTATCAATATGGTGGTGATGATGCTATTCGGCATCTATTACGTGTTGCTTGTGGTTTGGATTCAATGGTGCTTGGTGAGCCGCAAATATTGGGTCAAATTAAATCAGCCTATACTGATGCCTTGAACCGACAGACGGTTGGTAAATCGTTAGGACGTTTGTTCCAGCATGCTTTCACTGTAGCCAAACAAGTACGTACGGATACAGCGATTGGCAATAGCCCGGTGTCGGTTGCCTTTGCTGCAGTGAGTTTGGCGAAACAAATTTTCACTGACTTATCACAAGCAACCGCATTGCTTATTGGCGCGGGTGAGACAATTGAACTTGCCGCGAGACATCTTCATGATAGTGGCGTGAAAAAGCTTATTATCGCCAATCGGACAATGGAACGGGCTCATAATTTGGCAATACAGGTCAATGGCTATGCCATCAGCCTGAGTGAAATGCCGAATCATATCGCCGAAGCAGATATCATAATCAGTTCAACAGCCAGTCAGTTACCGATTCTGGGAAAAGGGATGGTTGAAAGTGCGCTCAAGGAGAGGAAAAGAAAACCTATTTTTATGGTTGATATTGCAGTACCGAGAGATATAGAGCCAGAAGTGGCAGATATGGAAGATGTTTACCTTTATTGTGTTGATGATCTGCACGATATTATTGAAGAAAATCTACAGTCTCGCCGTGAAGCAGCGCAACAAGCCGAGGAAATCGTTGATAGTCAGGTGGAACATTTTATTAGTTGGCTACGCACACAAGATGCCGTTCCAGTAATTAAAGCATTGCGGCAAAGAGCTGAAAATGAACGTGAGTCTGTGTTGAACAAGGCAAAAAAACAACTTGAGCAGGGCGCTGATGTCGACCAGGTGTTGAATGAATTGGCGCGAACACTGACAAATAAATTATTACACGAACCAAGCCGGCAATTACGGCAATCTGGTTCCGATGCCGAAAGCAACCTCATTGAAGCAGCGAGAAACCTGTTCAATATCAAGGATTAAATAGTGAAAGAATCAATCAAACATAAGCTGGAATCGCTCGTCGAGCGCCATGAAGAAATTAGTGGTTTGCTGGCAGAGCCCGACGTGATGGCCGATCAAAATCAGTTCCGTGCTTTATCCCAAGAATATGCCCATCTTGAGCCGGTTGTCTCTCATTTTAATAATTATAAAAATTGCCTGTCCGCCATCGATGATGCCAATACCATGTTGGAAGAAGATGATGCAGAAATGCGCGAATTGGCAAAGGAAGAATTAGCTGAGGCACAACAGGATGAAGAGGACTTAGAGCTGGCACTGCAAAAATTACTCTTGCCAAAAGATCCTAACGACGGGAAAAATATTTATCTTGAAATTCGAGCAGGTACTGGTGGTGATGAGGCAGCCATTTTTTCCGGTGACCTCTTTCGCATGTATAGCCGTTATGCTGAAAGTAAACGGTGGCGAGTTGAAGTCATTAATGCTCAGGAAGGCGAACATGGCGGTTATAAAGAAATAATTTGTCGAATTGAAGGCGATGGGACTTATTCGCGACTCAAGTTCGAATCTGGTGTTCATCGGGTGCAGCGAGTGCCTGAAACGGAGTCACAAGGTCGTATTCACACTTCTGCCTGTACGGTGGCGATTTTGCCAGAAGCGGATGAGTTAGACGAAATTGAGATCAACCCGGCTGATTTACGTGTGGATACTTTCCGGGCATCGGGTGCAGGTGGTCAGCATGTGAACAAAACTGATTCAGCTATCCGTCTGACTCATACCCCAACCGGCATTGTGGTGGAATGTCAGGAAGAACGTTCTCAGCATAAAAACCGGGCCAAAGCCATGTCGGTATTGCAGTCACGGATCATGGCGGAACAACAGGACAAAATTGATACTGAACAGGCAGAAACGCGTAAGTTATTAGTTGGTAGTGGTGACCGTAGCGAACGTATCCGTACTTATAATTACCCCCAAGGTCGAATGACCGATCACCGTATTAACTTAACGTTATACAAACTGGCTGAGATTGTGGAAGGCGACCTTGACCAGGTGATAGAACCTTTAATCAACGAATATCAGGCGGATCAATTAGCCTCACTAGCAGGTGATGATTAAGTGCTTATTTTTAACCAGTCCTGTGGTTTAAGGAAGGTAGTATAAAGCTCAGCTTCCGGTGAACCTGCTTCTGGTTGCCAGTTATAACGCCATTTGACCAGTGGTGGTAGCGACATCAGTATTGATTCAGTACGGCCGCCGGATTGTAAACCAAATAACGTGCCACGGTCATAAACTAGATTGAACTCGACATAGCGACCACGACGGTAAAGTTGGAAATCGCGCTCGCGTTCACCATAGGGGGTGTCTTTTCGTTTTTCAACAATTGGTCTGTAAGCCTTAATATAACTATTACCCACGCTTTGTAGAATGTCGAAACACTGTTCAAACCCACCGTCATTAAGATCGTCAAAAAACAAACCACCCGCGCCACGTGTTTCATCACGATGTTTTAAGTAAAAGTAGTCGTCGCACCATTTTTTATAATGTGGGTAGATATCGTCGCCAAATGGATCACAGGCACTTTTAGCTGTTTGATGCCAATGAATAACATCTTCTGTAAAACCATAATAAGGTGTTAAGTCATAGCCACCACCAAACCACCAGATTGGAGCTTCTCCAGCTTTTTCAGCAATAAAAAAACGGACGTTAGCGTGAGAGGTTGGCACATAAGGGTTCTTTGGATGAATCACAAGTGAAACGCCGATAGCTTCAAAGCTACGTCCAGCTAACTCAGGCCGTGCCGCCGTTGCCGAGGCCGGCATACTTTTGCCGCGCACATGAGAAAAGTTGACGCCACCCTGCTCAAAGACATTGCCGTTCACCAATACCCGTGTACGACCACCACCTTCTAAGGCATCGCCACCTTCACGTTGCCAGCTGTCTTCGTCAAATTGCGCTTTGCCGTCGACCGCTTCAAGCTGTTGGCAAATGTCATCTTGTAAGGTCAACAAGTATTGACGAACATTTTCTATATCCGGCTGACTCATCGAATGGACTCTCCTGTCATGGCATGGGTTATTTGTGTTGGTTTATCAGCGCCTGCACAGTGGCCGGGCAGAACAAAATCAAGTCCTGGTAAATGCCAGCGTACTTCTCTTAGATTACGCGCTGGCCGATGGTTTGCTAAATTAGCACTCGTTGAAACCAATGCCCCGCCAAAGGCATGGCATAGCTCTCGGACTTTTTTATGTGCTGATACTCTCACAGCGATTGTATCGTATTTTCCACATAAATAGTAAGGGATATCTGGCGCTGATGGCAATAGCCAGGTATGAGGGCCAGGCCAAGTCGCTGTAATTTTTTTCAGTATTTCAGGCTCTAATGGTGCGATAAAGTCTTGTAGCTGGTTAAAGTCGCTGGCAATCAGAATTAAACCTTTATGCCAAGGCCGCTGCTTGATATCGAGCAAGCGAAATACGGCTGCTTCATTCCAAGGGTCACAGCCAAGACCATATACAGCCTCTGTCGGGTAGGCGATGACGCCACCTTGATGAAGTGATTTTATTGCTTGCCGTATAGACCAAGATGACATAATTTAAGCGGGCTTTAGGTTAGATATTGCTAAGGAAAGGTCGTTTTTAACTGCGATTGCGTTTACGTTCCACCATATCCTCAATAAAGGGCGTAAGGATGATTTCCATAGCCAGCCCCATTTTGACAGCAGGAACAACCAGATTATTAGGTCGTGACATGAAAGAATCTTTTAACATACTCAAATAGTAGGGAAAATCAGCGATTTTTGGATCTTTAAAGCGGATGACTACCAGACTTTCATCGGGTGTTGGGATTTCACGCATTACAAATGGGTTTGAGGTGTCAATTAATGGTACACGCTGGAAATTGATATGGGTACGCGAAAATTGCGGTGTGATGTGGTGTATATAGTCTGGCATTCGCTTTAGAATGATATCAATAACAGCTTCTTGAGAATAACCACGGTTGGCACAATCCCGCTTAATTTTTTGTATCCATTCCAAGTTAATCACAGGAACAACACCAATCATTAGATCAACAAAGCGAGCGATGTTGACTTCATCAGTAACCATACCGCCATGTAAGCCTTCATAGAAAAGTAGATCACTATTACCGTCAATTTCTTCCCACGCAGTAAAGGTACCTGCTGGCTGATTGAATGGAATACCTTCGGCATCGCTATGAATATAAAAACGGCGTTCGCCACGACCTGTTTCAGAGTAGCTTTGGAATAAAGCTTCTAAACGGTCTAAGCAGTTTGCTTCTGGTCCAAAGTGGGTGAGTGATTGGCCTTGCTCTTCGGCTTTAATGACTTCGGCACGCATTTCTTTACGATCATACCGGTGAAAACTATCACCTTCGACCACAACAGGTCTGATACCACCACGTCTGAAGATATCTTCAAAAGCCTGCTTCACTGTTGATGTACCAGCACCAGATGATCCTGTTACGGCAATGATAGGATGGGATACGGACATTGAGTCTTCTCCTTAAGTTAGATCACAGAACAAATTACTTTCTATCTATTGCTCGGTATGCAATGTCGGTGCGGTAGTACATATTTTGCCAATGAATGTGTTTAATCATTGTATATGCTTTAGTTTGCGCTTCTGCAACTGTTGCGCCTAGTGCGGTAGCACATAAAACACGACCACCGGCGGTCACTATATCGTCGTTGACACTTGCGGTGCCTGCATGAAAGACTTTTGTTGTGTCGCTATCAATACCGTCTAAGCCAGAAATAACATCTCCTTTTTGATAACTGTCTGGGTAGCCGCCAGCGGCAAGAACGACGCCAATGGCTGCAGATTGATCCCATTTAACGTCGACCTTATCAAGTTGACCATCGATAGCGGCTAAGCAGAGCGATAACAGATCGGATTGTAGGCGCATCATGATAGGTTGGGTTTCTGGATCACCAAAGCGACAATTATATTCAACAACACGCGGCGCACCTTGTGTATCAATCATTAAACCCGCATAGAGAAAACCGGTATAAGGTCGTCCGTCGGCTGCCATACCTTTGACTGTTGGCTCGATGACTTCTTCCATAATGCGTTTATGGACGCTATCAGTCACGACAGGTGCCGGAGAGTATGCACCCATACCGCCAGTGTTAGGGCCCAAATCGCCATTATCCCTTGCCTTATGATCCTGTGATGTGGCCAAAGGAAGAATATGCTCGCCATCGACCATGACAATAAAGCTAGCTTCCTCGCCAGTCATAAATTCTTCGATTACTACACGGTGACCTGCCTCACCAAAGGCATTACCAGAGAGCATGTCTTCAACAGCATCGATTGCTTGTTGTTCAGTCTGGGCTACAATCACGCCTTTACCTGCGGCCAGACCATCGGCTTTTACAACAATAGGTGCGCCTTGGTTTTTAATATAAGCTATGGCGGGATCAACCTCGGAAAAAGTTTGATAATCTGCTGTTGGAATAGAGTGACGCGCCAAAAAATCTTTGGTAAAACTTTTGGATGCTTCCAGTTGAGCCGCTGCTTGTGATGGTCCAAAACACCGTAACCCTGCTTCAGTAAAGGCATCGACAATGCCTAGTACCAAGGGCACTTCGGGACCAATAACTGTTAAATCAACGGCGTTGTCTTTTGCGAAGGCTATTAAGTTGTCGATTTGTTCGACAGAAATAGCGACGTTTTCAATATTTGGCTCAGCGGCTGTGCCAGGATTACCGGGGGCAACAAACACGTGAGTGCAACGTGGTGATTGGCTTATTTTCCATGCCAGTGCATGCTCACGACCACCATTACCGACAACTAAAACCTTCATAATCCTCTGCCACGCAAAAAACAAAAAGACAGCTATCATACCCCAGACAAGATAGGAACTGAAAGGCTGTATTTGATGTAACTAATAAGAAAAACTGGTGCACCTGTTGTTTGCAAAGAACGTGACTTTACTCGGTGTGTGAAACTATACTAAGTTCTAGAGTAAATAACAGGGCAGGGAGATGATGGAAGATTTAAAAGTCTCAGAAGCATGGCGAGTTTTCAGAATTCAAGCGGAATTAATTGATGGTATTGAAACATTAAGTGACCTTGGCCCCGCGGTATCGATTTTTGGGAGTGCGCGGTTACCGGTTCAATCACCTTATTATCAAGATGCTATAACTGTGGCAGGTGAGTTGTCTCGGGCTAAGTTCTCTGTGATTAGCGGTGGTGGTCCGGGCATTATGGAGGCAGCCAATAAGGGGGCGTATCGGCAGGGAGGACATTCAGTCGGCCTTAATATAGCGTTGCCACACGAACAAATGCCTAATCCGACACAAGATATCAGTTTAACCTTTCGTTACTTTTTTGTACGTAAATTAATGTTTGTGAAATCGTCCATCGCTTATGTCGTCTTCCCCGGAGGATTTGGCACACTGGATGAGTTTTTTGAATCATTGACGCTGATTCAAACCCAAAAAATCCGTCAGTTTCCGGTTATCCTATATGGTTCTGAGTACTGGAATGGCTTGGTGGCGTGGCTTAGGGAGCAGGCTCTGGCGTTGGGCTGTATTGACGAGCATGATCTCGAGTTGTTTTATATTGTTGATTCTGCTGATGAGGTGTTACCGATTATACAAAAACACCATGCCCAGCTTGTTGAATACCCTGAGAACGAAAAGCGCTTTACTATCTAATTAACTTTTTATGATTGCAATTGAATGAAAAATAAAGTGCAAGCGCGGTTAAAACATTTTTTTGCATCTGGTGATTTGCAGCTCAAGTTTTATATTTTAGCCACCCTGACCGGCGTATTAACGGGTGGCGCTATCATTGTGTTCCGCCTGATTATCGAGCAAGCACAAATATCGATTTTTCCTTCTGGCCAAATAGAAGACTTCGCCAGCGTTCAATGGTATTGGATAATGGGACTGCCCATATTAGGTGGGGCTGTCATTGGGCTCCTGTTTCATGGTCTATCTCCCGAGCAGCGTACCGTAGGGGTGATGCATGTCATTGAACGATTATCGTATTATCAAGGGCGCATGCCCGTTGGTAATGTAATACGGCAATTTATCGGAGCCGCGATTGCCTTGATGAGTGGTCACTCAGTGGGCCGAGAAAGCCCAAGTGTTCATATCGGAGCAGCAAGTGGCAGTTTTTTTGGTGTTAATTTAGATTTGCCCAATAATGCGAAACGCATGCTGGTTGCTTCTGGTTCGGCAGCTGCTATTGCTGCGTCTTTCAACACGCCTATCGCCGGTGTCATTTTTGCGATGGAAGTGATCATGATGGAATACCAGATTGCAACATTTATCCCCATCATTTTGGCATCAGTCAGTGGTGCAGTCCTGAGCCGTTTGGCTTTCGATGAACCGCCCTTTTTCGGCATTGTAGCAACTCAGATGCAATCACTTTGGGAGCTGCCGTATATTATTGTATTGGGCGTATTTCTTGGCCTTATTGCCGTTTTCTTTATCAAATGTCTGCTTTTCTTTTCTGGCTTTTTAGCAAAGCAACCGGTTTGGCAACGGACAACACTTGCTGGCGTTATTGTGGGACTTGGCGGTTTGATCATGCCCGATGTGATGGGTATGAGTTATAACTTGATTAGCAGTGCCCATTTGTCTGATTTGGCGATACCGGGATTGCTCACCTTACTGTTTTTAAAGCTAGCTTTATCGTCAGCCTGCGTTGGTATGGGCATTCCGGGTGGGCTCATTGGTCCCACCATGGTGATTGGTGCTGCTGGTGGTGCCATGTTGGGTTATATCGGTCAGTCGTTCGCTCCCGAACTATCATCATCAATTGGCTTTTACGCAATGATAGGTATGTGTGCCATGCTTGGTTCAACCTTAAAAGCGCCGTTGGCTGGACTGATGACATTGATGGAACTGACCGCTAACCCTCATATCATTCTTCCCGGCATGTTGGCTATCGTGTTTGCGAGTCTAATCGTAATTGAACTGTTTAAATTAGATTCGGTGTTTCTAGAGCTGCTGCGAAGAAAAGGGATGGATTATGGGGGTGATCCATTAGTTGAAGCCATGCGGCGTATTAGTGTAACTAAAGCCATGGCCCGGCAATTTGAGCAATGTCAGGTTGAAGTGACTAAAGAAAAAGCGAAAGAGCTTCTTGCTTCGAGTCCTGTATGGATCATTATTGAACAGGATTCAGAGGTCAAAAGTCTATTGCTTGCCGCTGATTTAGCCCGAGCTGTCAACGAGTGTGAGACGGACACGATTAATTTATTGGAGATACCAGGCTCACGACAACAGCTTTCAAAAGTATCCGTTAATGACAGCTTGCAAGAAGCCATTGAGAAACTCAACTCTGCTGATATTGAAGCATTATATGTAACACGGCGCTTGGGTTTATTAACGGAAAGAATTGAAGGTGTTTTAACGCCCAATGAGATACAAGCTCAGTATCATGTGACAAGTTCGTGAAAAAAGTTTGTTAAAGTTGTAAACAAACAGCTCAAGCTTCTGTATAATGCGCCGCATGCCTAGGTGGTGAAATTGGTAGACACAAGGGACTTAAAATCCCTCGACTTAACGGTCGTGCCGGTTCGATTCCGGCCCTAGGTACCATATAAAAAGCCTCAATGCTTAACAGTGTTGGGGCTTTTTTATTGAATAACGGTAATGACATACATGCATCAATAAATCCGGGCACTTATTTGCCTTTTTATCAGGGAATATATTAGTCTCTCAACTAGAGTAAATAATTAAGGACGATCATCTACTTCAATGTCTACATCAAGCACCCCCAATCCAGAGCCCAATTTAATTGATGACGATACGCACTATGAGGTTGTGCCTCGTAGGTGTTCCGAGAGACGTAGTGGGAACCAATCACAAGATCTTGCGTACGAAACGACGATATTAAATTACAAAAAAGGGATACAGGGCACGCTGATATCGAGAGAAGGTGAACGCCGTCAGTCGGACAGACGCACATCAAGACCCACCTTGCTCAGTGTTGATGAAATAGCGGTATTACGTAAAAAATAAACTAAGCTTTGGGCCCTGTCTCAAAACTTCTAGTCTCTTTGTCGTGCCGATTCGATTCCGACCCTAGATACCATATAGAAGCCTCAATGCAGAAATGTGTTGGGCCTTTTTTGTTAGGTCATTGATAACAACCGGCAGACATAACTAAAATGTTCTGAGCCAATGTTGATTGACACATTCATTGCGAAACTTACTATTGAGGCTTTCTACAAAAGCATTTATGGCAGCTTATCAGGCTGGATAAAGGCTTATATCCACCTTGTTACCCTGACTCCAGTGAAACAACTTTGCTGGTTTTTCTAGGCTTGGATGTTGAACATGATTCAGCTGCATAACAATCACAGTCAGTCTGTCTGCTCCTTTGGAGCCGCAGCCGTGAATGTGTGTTACGCTAAAAATCAAAAGGTTCAGGCTCTGACCTTTTTAATTGGGCTCTACCCCTTAAACCATCTCGCTTTTGACCATTGGAACATCGAATGAAACATATTGGATGGCTGATTTTCGTCTTGTACAGTTCAAACGCGCTGCCTGCAGGCGAAGTTGAAATCCCTTTGTTAGCTGAAACGTCTCATCTGCAGAACGCGATCAGTCGAGTCCTTGAATTCGATGAGAATGGCCGTAGCACAATTAGCAACGACCCATGCAACCAGGTTGAGTTGTCCGATATGATGGTGGTGACCGAAGATGCCCAACTGTCTGTTAGCATGGCATTGACCGCCACAAATGGTGCCTACATGCTCGGTGCTTGCAGGGGCCCAAAACCGTGGCAGGGCCGTATTGCATTGAAACTGACTCCTCAAATTATGGCATCGGCGCAGGCCATAGAGTTTGTGCCTGATTCGATCGAATTATCACGCCCAGATAGTACTCTCGGCATTTTGAGTAAACCCGTTCAGTTTATTGCAGATACGCTAGTGCTGCCGCGCATAAATAGGGTACAAATTGACCTGGCCGGGCCATTGAAAAGCATTGATGAATTGATCGAACAATTGCTGGGCTCGGGGAGTGCGCAAGGTGGTGAGCAGTCTCTGGTTCAGCGAACCCACATTACCCGCCTCCAAACGGAAGAAACAGGTCTTAGGGTCTGGCTGGCTTTCCAGGTTCGCGCTCCTGAACCCTTCGATCAATTACCTGAGCCAACTTTGGATGAAAGCGAGATGACTCAATGGCAAACGCTTGAAGATGAGTTAGATGGCTTTCTAACTACCATCATTTCAGCGCTATCCTACTCAACAAATTCCCATGCCTTACGTATTGAATTACTCGGCACCCTGCTTGACGCACGATACGCCATTGCCAAGGCGCTGATGGTTGATGATCCTGCGTCTGACCCGATTCGGGATCTTTTCCTGTTGACATGGGATCGGTTGCGGCCACTCATGAGCGAACTTGAAGGTCTGGAAACACCAGGTTTGGAAGTTGATTACCGACTTGCCGCGTTTATAGCAGCTGGTGACGCGCTGCGGGCACTTGATGCACTCGGGCCTGAATATGGTTTAGAAATCAATCGTGACGGGCTTCGTAGGCTTGCCCGTTTGTTGCTGGCCGAAAAGGTGCCTCTAAGTTTTACCCCATTGCCCTTAAAAGTAGATCCGTCGTTTCGCGATTTGTTTGGGTTTGATACCAGAAATGAGGCTATATTCACCACCGCAGACTTGACGCAAAAAATCGGTAGTAGTTTTGGTTTGGTAGGATCCTGGCTTTTGCCGCTCGCTTATGCCGATAGCATCCCCCCGGCAGTGGCTTTAAAGGGGTTAGTCCCACAAAAAGAGAACCTGAATGACTACCTTGAGCTGGTCGCGAGTTTGCTGGAGGAACAGGCCAGTGCATGGTTAGCCAAGAACGATAGCATGCCGGACAGGATGGTAGAACGATTCGACCCTCTGGTTCGTGCCACAGCATGGAAAGAATCCTGCTGGCGCCAGCTCGTAGATTCGAGTGGTGGGCCCCAAGTATTACGTTCACCCGGTGGTGCAGTGGGCATGATGCAGATCAACAGTCGGGTCTGGCGTAAGGTCTACGATATTGACCGCCTTGTTGATGAAGTCGACTATAATGTGAACGCCGGCATCGAAATTCTGGCCCACTACATGGTTGATTATGCGATCCGGCGTGGCGAGCACGAACAGCCCGGCGGTGATGACAATTTGATAAAGGCAACCTATGCGGCTTATAACGGCGGCCCGTCACACTTGACAAGATACCGACGCGAAGACACACCCGCCAGTTTGCAGGTCATCGACAATGCGTTCTGGAAGCATTACACGACCATTAAGGCCGATCAATGGCCGGACATCTCAAGCTGCTACTCGGCCGGTAATTAACGATGAAATAGCTTCGATAGTGTTCAAAAAGTTATCATTACGATGATAAATATCTAACATAATTGTATGAAGTATTTTAGTTGGAACCGACACAAGCAGAGATGGTTAATTATCAATATCAAATACACTCATGTAGCAGCAATACCTATGCAACGATGTGGCTTCATTCAAGGGATGGTATAGTTGCTAATCTAATCTTCCTTCGTGATATCACTTTACAATCTGCACATGTACAAGATAAAAAAGATATCTTCACCTTGTACTATTTAAAAAATGAGCCCCAACACACATTGCATGTATTGGGACTTTGATTTTTTATAACAGTGCAAGAGTCGGAATCGAACCGCTAAATGTTCTAAACGTAGAAGTCCAAGTCTTCCTGAGCTTTAAGCAAATCTCGCATCTTAATGGGATCGTCGCCATAGAAGAATATCAGACCCCAGTGTGTACCGAACGCTGATCGTTCAGGTACCGTTTCTTCTGTGGGCGCGACCAACTCGTGAAAGTCAAAGTATGGATTCTCCGTGGTCTCTTTTGGGATTTCCAACTTGCTGACCACACGACGACGTGGGTAGACACCAAAGCACCCAGCATAGCCTTTTGCATCTTCCACTTCTTTAGGAAAGAAATTAGCTACTTCTTCTTTAGTGCTCTTAGGATCGAACACTAACATGGATGCCTGATAAGCGCTGAACCCGTAGGCTCGCTCAATCAGCTCGAACGCCTTAAACCCGGGTGGGCGATAAGCAATCTCGCCAAAGTACATTTCACCATCGGCAGTCACAAAGTACTCGGGGTGTATCAGTCCAAATTTGATGTCGAAGGTCTTAATCAGTTTCTCGATCTGTTTGGTGATCGCATTACGCCAGCTTTCCAGTTCATTGGTAGCGGGCACAAAGACCGAATAGCCCAAAGTTACGTACTCAGAGATGTTCAGAAACTTGATTTCACCGTCGTGAATCCACGCCTCTACCGCGAATTCCCAGCCATCGAGGTGACTTTCCATGAGCAGCGGATACTCTTCATCCGGAATGTTATCAATTTCTTCTATTGTACGGATCATTCGATGCCCGAGGCAGCCGGCCTTGTCGAAAGCCTTAACGTGAATCGGATCATCGGGATCGCCGTCGAGTTTCAACAGTGTTTGGTTAACGCGCTTCATAAAGCGGATGATATCCTCTTTTTCGTGGGCTTCTTCGAAAATCCCCACACGGATACCACCCAGCTGGGCTCGGCGCTTCATCAGTGCCTTATCCCGAAACAGGATCGACTGCCCATACATGCGTGGGTTGTCCATCAGTACCGAGTTGATAGCACCCGACCATTCAACGGTTTCTTCAAACAGGGGCACGGCGACATCAACGCCTTCGGCTTTTAGACGCTCGGCAATTTCTATGGAACGATCATTCAGGCGTACAAAGTCCCATTGAATGTAAGGAATATTATTTGCCTGGCAAAAATCAGCGGCCCAGTCGGGCGCGACCACCACATAACGACGATCAAACTTCTGGGCAGCCTTGATGGCGTTTAGACTCCAGCCCAGTAATGCGATGTACCCCTTGTTCGGATCCTTGGGTGTTTCCGTTCCTTTTACAGAGTCCAGCGTGGAATCGGTCCAGCTTGCAACCTCTGCAGTTTGCGGAGTTTCTGATTTTATCGACATATTAAGTCTCCTCATACATTGTGGAATAAAGCGCTTGTGTTGACAGCGCCACTGATGGTGATTCTGTGATGATGGGCTCGCTACCGTCCGACAGCCCAACTGTCTTGAGCCAGATTGATTACATGTTTGACATCATCAATAGGAATATCGTTCGGATCACCTTTTTCGATTGGGTCGTAGTGAAACACATATAACCTTGAGGCGAACTCGGCTACTGGTAGAGAAGCTTCACCGTAGAACTCACCGTGGCCCTGGGTCGAGGTAACAATATTTTGTCCCCAGTTTTGCCCACTATCATTGTTAGGGTTGAAAAAATAGACGCGCATGACCTCGTCCGGGTCCAGCGCAAGCCTTTGGATGGTGATGGCGTGCCAGCCGAGAAAACGCTTGGCACTGTCGGTCACAGCAATACCGGCCGGCTGTGGATTAATGACTGGAATATTGCCATTGTAAAAAGGGTGGTAAGCGGCATAAAAGTCGCGAATAAAACCTTCGAAATCTTTCAGGCCACCAGTAAATATGTCAACGGCTATGCGGAATCCGTGGCCTACATGGTCACCGTGGAATTCGGCGTTGACCCATTTATGTGGATCTTCTCCTCGCCCAGCACTACGACGGCCCATTTCAAAATAGATGCGGTCCAAGTGTGGGACGGTGAGAAGTGACACGGCATCAACGTCGACCGGAGGTTCGCTGGCAAGCCCTGTGCCGAGATCACGAGAAGAAATACTGTCACCTTCAAAGCGCATGACCACTTCGTCATCGCGCGCTGCCCATGCCAAGATTCGAAGCAGTTCCATAGGCATATTGTATGCCCACATGGATATAGCTCGCGTAGACTGACAAGTTGGATAGTTTCCCTGTCCCACACCTAACGGACGTCCAAGTACATTCAGCACGTCGGCGAGCAGAAAGCATTCCGGTGATCGGCTGCGGCCAAAGACCGCCACTATTTTGTCAGTCGCGGTCTCGCACAGCGATAACCGTATTTGTCGCCACAGTGATGGTGCTACGGGAGGGGCGTAGAGAATGCCGCGCTCAAGCATCATAGCCAAGCCGTAGGCACACTGACTTGTCTCTGGAAACAGGGCTTCATCAATCAAAGTGTGAATCAATGCCGAGTAGCAGTGAAAAGCGTCGGCTCCAGTATAGCTTAGGCCCAAAGCTGTAGGAATCAGGTCATTCCATCGTGTACGCAGGTAGCGTATAAAACACGGCATGTAGGGGGAGACCAAACCAGTACTGTGCATGGCCTTAGCAAAGTCAATGGCCTCCTGCAACAACGTAGCATCGTCCATTGCCCTCATTCGTTCGGCATAAATATCGAAGCCGGGATCTTCACGACAACCCTCGGTAGGACTGAATACAGCATGGATAAGCTGCAATGCTTCGTCACCGACTTCACCACCGATCGTATCCGGTTTTTGTAAGCAGACAGCGATCTGGGTCACCATCTGTTTAACACTGTCGACCTGGACCGGGCGCTGTTCCAGAATTCGCCAGACTTCGGCCACCAAATGTTCTAAAAGATTATTGTAGCCCAAGTGCTCAAGCAAGAACTGGTAGGTTTCCTTAACAACGAAACCAATCTTATCCGGCCGAAGTCGATCGCTTTCCTGAAGATCACTGACCACCAGATCGAGATTCATGGCTAATACTTGAGTTAGAAAGTGATGGGCGTGTTCTGATGAGATAGACGGGTGTATATAGTCACCCTTGACCACCGCGAGGAGGCGAATCTGACTCAGACATTCGACCACAGTCGCGATCACCTCTCCATGGCGCATAGTTCGTACAGCCAAAGCTGGCACTAATGTCTGAGGGTAATCCCAATCGCTACCAGCAAAGAATCCTGCTGCCTCAATTGCCGGGATGCGCGCATAAAGCGCCTCCAAACCTTCAGCATTGAACATCAAGGCTTTTGCCGCGTCGATCACCTCGAATACTGGAGAGACGCCTTCAAGGGCATTGATTTCGGCAAGGTGGTTGATGGCAGCATCGAGCGGTTTCAGAAGCTGCCCTGTCGCGCCATCAGAGTGTGACGCAGATTTGTTTGAGTAATTGGACATCTCTCTCTATCTTCCGGTTAACGCCGAAACTTGTCAACTTTACCCATTAACTCACGGGGCTCGATGATGCTGTTTTCTATATGTTTTTGGGCTTAATAGACAATTTCCAGATCCCAATCTTTGCAGGAAACCCAATTCAGCTATATGGTATTAAAAAGAGCGATTAGTCAATCGTTGTTGCTACATCAGCCAAAGAAACCACGTTGGTCGCTAATTATAGGAGACTGCACCTTTGGATGAGCACGAGACGCTAATCGATGGACGATTGTAGCTGTCTGATTTGGCATCAAAAATTCGATCGTTGTCGAAAAAATCGGCCATTGACGCTAAACTCTGTCAGGACTTCAGGGAAATTATCTAAGGCACTATGATGACTTTCGAGCGCTTGTGCTTACAACATCCAGACAGCAATGTTTGTATTCAATAACCCAATTAATGAGGAATTAGTATGAAAATCGTAAGAGTTCAGGACATCGTCGGCACCGAACGCGAGGTATCAGGCCCAGGCTGGACCAGCCGCCGTATGTTACTAAAGAAAGATGGCATGGGATTTTCTTTCCATGAAACTATCATCCCGGCTGGTGCAGAGCTCAACCTTTGGTACAAGCATCATCTAGAAGCCGTCTACTGTGTTGGTGGTAACGGTAGCATCCTAGATAAAGCGACAGGTGAAACCCATCAAATAACCGATGGCACTTTATACGCGCTGGACAAGCATGATCAGCATACCCTGAGGGGCGGTACCGAAGATATGCGCCTTATCTGCGCATTCAACCCACCCGTCACTGGTCGGGAAGTGCACGATGAAGATGGTGCTTACTTACCGGATACTGACGAAGACTGAGTCTGAAATCGGTTTTCCTTATTGGGTCAATTATAAAACCGCTACGGGATTATCAGTAAAATAATAGCTTGTACTTTTATTTTGAGACTCATAATTCCTCGACTTAACAACGGTGCCGGTTCGATTCCTGCCCCAAGTACCATATAATGAGGCCTCAGTAGTTATACTGCTGGGGCTTTTTTGTTTTTGTCCGTAAAGTAGCTTTTTAACAATGGCCGCCCATTTGTCAGGTCTTTGAGCTGAGAAAGTGTCTAGTAAAGTATGGGAAATACAGAAACCACTGACAAGTGCCAAATCCAATAATTGGTGGTCATACAGTCCGTCAATATGGTTACAGCACTAATGTGGTTGCTAAGAACAGCATGAGACCCATGCCGATGACGTCGGTGAAAGTCGTCAGAAAAATGCTGCTGGCGGTGGCCGGGTCGGCGCCGAAACGCTTGAGCACTAATGGCACAGCTACGCCGAAGATACCGCTGCCAATGCAAGCGCCAATCATGGCGATAAAAATCACAAGGCCAAGCATGACAGGGTTTGCGGAATTGGTGGATAGGGCATAGGCGAACATGGCGATGCCGGCGATGACCCCCACAGCGGCGCCATTGAGCGCGCCCAGCAAAATTTCTTTACGCAATAACCCCCTGATTGGGTAGTCCTTCATTTGCCCCAATGTGATACCACGCAGGGTGATCGCCAGCGCCTGACAGCCTGTATTGCCGCTTTGTCCGGCCAGTACGGGCAGGAAGGCGGCGAGGGCAACGATCTGGGTGATGGTGCTTTCGAACATGCCTACCACGAAGGCGGCCGCGAAGGCGGTGATCAGGTTCACCTGCAACCAGGGGTGGCGCATGCGGAAGGCGGCAAGCACCGGTGTGTTGATCTGTTCCTCTTTCGCCACACCATACTGGGAACCGGCCTGGCCGCTGATTTCCGAGGCGATGCGTTCATAGAGTTTCCAACCACGTATTTCGCCCACCACGTGTTGTTCCTCGTCCACTACGGGGTACATCCGGTAGTGTCGGTAAAGCACTTCGCTAACCGCGCCTTCGATGGGTGTCTCCTCTCGAAAAGCAAAGGGCTCTTTCACCATGATACTGGACAGGGTTTCGGAGGGCTTGGCGAGAATCAGGTCGCGCATACCCACGACACCTACTAATTGTTGATTCTCAGTCACGAAGATGTAACTGATCTCGGAAACGTCGGCGCTCTTTACCATGAAAGTCAATGCCTCGGCGACGGTAGAGCTGGCTGGTAACGTTGCTGTCACCGGCGTCATCAGTTCACCGATGGTTTCTTCCACTCCAGAGAGCACTGCACGGGTAGCCGAGTCGTTCGGCGCAGCGACTTCACCGAGGTGAGAGGCAATGATCGTCGCTTGTTCCGTGGGCAATCGTGAAAGGATGAATTGAATATCGTCAGCGGGCAGCCCGACAAGCGCTTCGGCAGCGTCCAGAGGTGTCAGTTCGCGGATATGCTCAACCCGCTCAGTAAGCTCCATGCTCTGAGTCATGTCGCGCTCCAGTATCAGTGTTAGATATCTGACTATAGCAGAGGGCAGAGCTGGGGAGAAATAATCCTTTGTCCCCAGATGAGAATCCTAGAAGGCCAATATATTAAAGAATTGGTTACATTGATTGGTAACCATTTTTCAGTTTGTTTTTCATACTTTTATTTTATAGCAGACCAAGCAACTACTTCCCAAAAGGTCGTTTGATTGTTGCTCGTAACAAATCAAATGACGATGACAGGCAGGATGATATAGAAGTCTGAGATAGCATGTTTTTTAATTAAGAGATTTCAAACCTCACGTCAGCAGTAGGGGAAAAATGTTGTGTGTGACTTATCACGTTGATGTTGTTCACTTAAATGCATGGCGCAGCTTTTGCAGGTACTAAGCTGTATTTGTACTCTCATCGAGGCGATGTTTAAGGTAAAAAATCGTTAAGTGCTTTTAAGCTGGGGCATTTCGCCCTATAAGCAGAGTAAAGAGAAGGAGGTTCGTATCTGGTCTCTTATGTTCCCCATTGGTGCAATTCTTGTTAGCGTTGCACTATTACAACTCGGTAGTGGTCTGCTCAACACGTTGTTAGCTGTTACAGCTAACGACCAGTCGTTTCCAACAATTTGGATCGGTTTCATCATGTCCGGCTTTTTTGTCGGCTTTGCCTGTGGCATATTTGTCAGTGGCCGTTTGATCCAGCGAATGGGACACATTCGCGCATTTGCTTTCTGCTCGGCGCTTTGTGCTTCGTTTGCGCTCATGCATATGATTTGGATGGAGCCATGGATCTGGTTAGTGCTCCGGTTCTGCTATGGCTTGGCGTTTGTCACCTTGATAACAGTGGTTGAAAGCTGGTTGAATACCCGTGCCGTGAAGGAAGAGCGAGGACGTATTTTTGCATTGTATATGGTCGTCAATCTCGGCGCTATTGCCTTGGCACAACAGCTCCTGCGGCTAAACTCTGAGGAAGTATTTTTATTATTTTCTCTGTCTGCCATATTGATCTGCTGGGCGCTTTTGCCGATAACCATTACTAGTCGCAGTCAGCCTCACATTCCGGAGAGGGCGAAAAGTAGTCTGAAAAAGCTGATAACGTTCGCGCCGCTTGCCGTTGCGACTTCAGCCTTCTCTGGACTGGCTATGGGCGCTTTTTGGGGGATGGCACCGCTTTACGCTAGCAAGCTGGGTTTTGACCTTTCCGATGTAGGTTTGCTGATGAGCCTCACTATTGTTGGAGGGGCGGTTTTACAAATTCCTATCGGCCGTTTTTCTGATACTTATGATCGCACCAAGGTTCTTATCTGTGTCGCAACTCTGGCTGCAGTGATGTGTTTGATAATGCCGCTGGCGCAGAGCCCGCGGATGTTGATATTAACCTTTTTTGTCTGGGGTGGTTTGTCATTTTCTCTCTATCCATTAGGTGTCGCACAGCTGCTTGATCAGCTACATCCAGATGAAGTAGTTTCCGGCTCAACCGATATGCTGGTATTGCATGGTGCCGGTGCTGCTTTGGCTCCTTTATTAGTGGGCTTTATTATGAGTTTGGTCGGTATTCAAGGTATGCCGCTATATATGGCAGGCATCCTCTTTTTACTTGCAGCCTATGCAGTTTATCAGTTCAGACATGTGTCGACTCTGGTGGCGGGTGAGCAAGCGCATTTTGAGCCTATGATGCAGAGTTCCCATGAGATTGTCGAAATGATAGACAAAGAAGGCTAGGTAGGCATTAGCGGGCTACTATAATTTTTTGGTTTAAATGAATTGTGCCAGTTTGATTTTGGCCCCAGCTACCCTATAAGAAGCTGAATTATTATTTTATTTTGAGATTAAAACTTCTTCCAGCTTTAGCCCTGTTAGGTTATGAATGCTCCGCCATAAATAATAAAGTATGCCCATCATCATCATCATAGATGGAACTGCAATAATAGGATAACTGTATAAGGTTAATTGACCGAGCTCTTGATTAAACTCAGGTGTTCCTGCAGTACTGGTTACTATCGATTTGGCAAGAATGTAGTTCATTGTTGCTGAAAAGGCAAAAGAGCCCGCCACAAGGTAAGTTGCCTTGATTAAGCGAGATTCAAATATATGGGTACTGTTCAATTCTTCAAGCTTTTGTTGAATTTTTTCAACATTCATAACAGCTGGATTGAAAAGTAATACCTTTACCAGAGGGTAAGGCGTATACGTTGAGATTAAAACGGAAATACCAATTATTCCAGGAATAGCGGCTTCTTTAATTGCCAACCACTTAGTATCAAGCTCAAGCAAACCGATGCCACCTGTAAGTAAAATACTTATAAATCCTAATAGAGCAATGAAATTGAATTTTTTATATTTTATGAACTCGAAAAGTCCCCAGCCAATAGGAAAAGAAAGAGCAATGATTAAACCGCCACTAACACCTAAATAATCGTCGGTACTCCATTTCATCAGGATTAATGACGGAATGATGATACCTATTAGTAGATCAATCATTGGACGTGGTTTATGTGTAGGTGTAGTGCTCATCGTTATCTCGTTGCAATAAGGGTACAGAGTTAGTACTAATTGTCGCTATTGACTGAAAACCATAGCGATGAAACCAAGTTATATTTTACAGCAGGCCAAATTGATTTCAGGGCTACATATTATAAAATAATTATAGCTGAAAGTTTCATGAAAATAAGACTTTATTCGCTATTTCGATGACTGCTAAAGCGTTTTGGTTAGTTATTTTTTTCTCAACCGAGATAGCATAAAAAGTTTGTGACAAGTTATCAGTCTGACCAATAAACTCCAGATCATATTGCTGCATAACGGTTTCCTTGATGACGCTTGGCACTAGCAAAATACCAACGCCTTCCTGGCCAAATGCTTTCATCAAGGCACTGTCATCAAACTCGGCCACAATCACAGGTTTAATACGATTTTCACTGAGCCATTGATCGATATCTAATCGAAGTTGACTATCGCTTGTTGGCAACAACAGTGGAGCTTGATTTAAACAAACAGGGAAGTCACCTATAAGTTTTTCTGTTATACCTTGAGTACCTAAAAAACTAATCGACGATTTACCGAGTACATGATTATGACCTCGAGAACTGAATGTCGCGGTAATGGGCCGATCTGCAATCACCAGATCCAGTCTGTGAAGAGCTAGATCAGCGAGTAGCTCTTCGAAATCTGCTTCGCGGCAGACCATTTTGGTGGGTGTTGGCATATTGAGAGCAGGCAATAAAATTTGATGCGCGATGAGCTTGGGCACAACATCAACTACACCGACTTTGAACATTAACGGCTGAAAATCAGGCTGATCTTGCATCATCTGATCAAGCTCATTTCCGAGAGAAAATATCTCATCGGCATAACTGAGCACTTGCTTTCCAACATGAGAAAGTTGGAGATTCCGACCAGCTTTTTTAAATAAGGCAACGCCATAATACTCTTCGAGTAGACTTATCTGGCCGCTAATCGTTTGCGGTGTGATATTAAGACGTTCGCTGGCTTTCACAATGCTCCCCTCTCTGGCGACGGCCCAGAAATAGTGTAAGTGCTTATAATTAACCATGCATAAAGCCTCGTTTTTTCGATTTATTCAGTATAAAAGTTCGTCTTTATCTTAGATTATAGCTTCTTATCATCTATGACAGTTGTTCCGCCTTATGAAGCCAGGGTTAAAAGTTTGTGGTCGAGTAAGTGCAAATGGCACCACAAGATAGCAGTGGTGACAGCTTTGTTGATTCTGACGGTGGTTTTAGCAGCATGAGTAAACGCTTCAATAGTTTATTTTGTCGCTGCTTTACCTAGGAACGTTGAAAGAGTTGCAAGCAATATCGTTGCACCGTCGCTAAAGTAATACCTTAAACGTCGGCGATTGATAGATATGAAGCATGTTGAGGAAGGCAGTGTTTTACTCGAATGCCTATTAAAACTTATTGCTGAAATCAATACGAGGGAGTTATTACTTCATTAACCTGACGCAAGAAACTGTCTAAACGCTTATAGTTTGGCCGTTGATAAATTAATCGAATTTTACGAACTTTTACATAAATAATTCGACTTTTACTAATAGTTAAGTTTGTTTACTATCATTCTCGTGACAACAAATTAGTTTAAGGAGACGGTTATGCAACTCGATATTCAAGCAAGATCATTTACTCTAACTAAAGCATTAAAAAGCTATGTTGAGAAAAAATTAAAAGCAGCACTACCAAATCATGGAAAAGATCACCGTTTTAAACGTGCCGTTATCAGATTGTCAGATATAAACGGGCCGAGAGGCGGTGAGGACAAACTCTGCCATATAGAAGTGATGCTAGTGGGTGTACCTGATGTCGTTATTAGAAACACAGAGCAGGATATGTATGCAGCGATAGATGTTGCAACACGTAGAGCAAGCAATGCTGTTGTACGTCGGTTAGAACGTCAACGCAGGCGATTAAAAAATCGTGAAACAATGCTAGGACAACAGGTTCTAGCATAAGTATGTGATGCGCTAGATTATGATAGTTAGTGGTTACCGTTGCTCACCCCCTCAGTTTAACGGCCGTGCTGGTTCGATTCCGGCACTAAGAACCACATAAGAAGCCTCAATACTAACAATGTGTTGAGGCTTTTTTATTGATAAACGATAAGAATGAAAATGACTAACTCGTCGGTGGTTTCGTTGCCAGTAGAATAATATTCACTGTTCTCATCGATGTGTTTATTACGGAATTATTAAACGTAGTCCTTTTTGATTTTAAAGATCATAACAAGAGGCCTATAGTAGTCAGGTCAGAACTAGTAGATCAACGCTGTGTCCAACAAAAAACGAAAGGACAAATAAATGGCAGCAGAGCAAGATCAAAAAGTGGCTTGGATTACGGGTGGTGGATCTGGGATCGGTAAAGCGCTGGCTTTAGCCTTAAACCAACAAGGCTGGCAAGTTGTGATTTCTGGCCGTACCGAGCAAAAATTACAAGCGGTTGCAGAACAAGGAAATTCAATAGCCTATTGGATACTGGACGTTACTGACAAAGTACGGCATCAACAGGTGTTTGAAGAAATTTGTGAACACTATGGGATCCCGAGTTTGATCATCCTTAGTGCCGGGGACTACACCCCGATGCCTCTGAGTGAGTTCGACATTGACTTGATTTATAAATTGAATCAGGTGAATTACCTTGGTGTGATGAACGGCCTGGCCTCTGTTTTGCCTACTTTGCAGTCACAGCAATCAGGACAAATTTTATTGATGTCGAGTGTCGCTGGCTACCGAGGCTTACCCGACGCAGGCCCCTACGGCGCGACAAAAGCAGCTTTAATCAATTTTGCAGAATCGTTACACACCCCTCTCAAGCAGCAAGGAGTGTTATTAAGAATAGTGAATCCGGGCTTTGTCACTACACCGCTCACTGCTCAAAATAATTTTAAGATGCCTGCAGAAATAACAGCAGAGGAAGCGGCTAGCAGAATCATGGCTTCTCTTGATTCCAGCAGTTTCGAAATTACATTCCCCAAACGATTTACCTATTTTCTAAAACTATTGCGGTGCTTACCCTACTGGCTTTATTTCTTATTGATTAATAAAATAACAGGTAAATAAATGGCCTCACATCAAGCAGCATTATTAGATTACATTACCTTTTATGAACAAATAAAAAGAGAGGATCTGGCTCGCTTATCTGATATTTTCACCCAACAAGCACACTTTAAAGACCCGTTTAATGACGTCTACGGCGTAGACCGGATCGCTGCCATCTTCCAGCATATGTTTGATACGTTGACAGCACCGAAATTTATAGTAGAAGAGTCTATGCTGGACGGTGATGTGGCCTATATTAAATGGCAATTCACAGGCTCTTTGAAAACAAAACCATTCCAGATAACAGGGGTGAGTCGCGTTGTTTTTGATCACCAGGGATTGGTATCAGAGCATATCGATTATTGGGATGCCAGCGAACAGTTTTATATGAAGTTACCCGTTATTGGCGCGTTATTGCGGTTAATTCGCCGGCAAGCAGCCGGCTGACTACCAATCTAGCAAACCGTCCCTGACTGAATCAGATAATGGGTTGTCAGCCAGCCATAGGCCGACATAATATTTAGCAAAAGCAACATTACTATTCTGATACAGTAATTCGTCATTGAAAAACAGTGAGAGACCGGTGTCACTGGAGATATCTAAACGAAACCGATCGCCTTCTGCTACATCGCGGTAAAAAGTATGTAAGGCATCAACATTTGTCTGGTAGTGAGCAACTTGTAGTGACGAATGCTGGCGACCTAAAGCAATATCAGCCCCTTCGATTAATTGTGCTTTTGACAAAGCAACTTTATAACGAATTTCAAGCGAGAAAGGCGAAGCCTCCTTCAAGAATGTGTTTGATTGGGCACTAGGACTGGCATAAAGAGCGACATCGTAGACATCAAGAAAAATAAGCCACGTGGCCGTTGCTGTCGACTTTAATTCAATCTCTCCACGAGTAGGTGGAAAGTCAGGATGAGTGACTGGCGTAGCCCATGCAGGGCAAGTCAGTAACAGGCTCAAAAAGTAGACTAAGAAGGTAAGTTTGATCATGATCTATTGACGCTGAAAAACCAGTGTCACTTCACCCAAATAAAAACCAAACTTAGTCATTTTAGCTTTGTTGAGTAATATGCCATCTTCTTGTAAAAACATCCAATCATCAAACTGAACCTTAACAGTCCCATCTTTGTAGGGTAAATTGAGTGTGTAAGACCAATTCAGGGCGTTACCATAAACGCGTCCGGTTGCATAGCCAATCACATCCGACGCACGGCCCTGATAATGATGATCATCAATTTTATTAATTGTCCAAACGCGGCGATCCAGCGTCCCATCCGCATAGACAAAGTCTTCTTCCAAAACCAGATTGCCATCGACCATTTTACCTTGGATATTTACCGTAAATTGACGCTCAACCTGACCACTGCGGTTTTGAAATATTCCCCAGGCACGAGACTGCCCAAGGAAATAATCCTCTAGCACCAAACGTGGCTTTGTATGTTGATACTGTTCTACAGACATATTGCTACAACCTGGAAGTAAAAATAACATTAAAATTAAGAGACTGTTTTTCATCAGATGGCTCCTCAATTGAGTTGTTGCTGTAGTGTTCTGTGTTGAGAGCGATCAAGCGGGAACCGCCATATTGTCCATGCAGCAATGAGCTTAAACGGAATCGGTAATAGACCATAAAGCGCTGACAAAGCGAATAAATTGTTGTCCAATGATGGCGTCTGAGTATCAAAACCGAATAACGTGAGTAAAGGAAAAGCAATACCCACCGCTAGCGCTAGGGACAGTTTTGTTGCCATACCCCAGAGGCCAAAGAAAAAACCACTGCGTTGACCACCACCTTTGACACTGTCGAGATCAATGACATCAGCCTGAATTGAAGCGGGTAAAGCCATATCAATACCTAGACTTAACCCAGACAGGACACAAATGATGAGGAAAGGAATAAAATCGCCGGCACCAAGTGTCGGTGCCCAGGAGAAAATAAAGACGGCCCACAGCATCGATATGCCCCAGATACGATGCTTGCTAAAGCGTTGAGCAAGTTTAACCCCGATGGGTAAGCCGATTAAACCACTGACAAAATAGGCAGAAAGTAATAAACCAAATTGCTCGGGTAAGACTAAAACGTAGCTTACGAATAATAAAAACAAAGTGGCTGGCAAACCATTAGCGATGCCATTCATAAAATAGGCAAATAAAAGACGCGAAAATAAAGTGTTTTGTTTTAATAATGTCAGACCCGCACGAAAATCAATGGCATCAGAGCGGCGATCAGATTCCGGCACTTTCAATAAACAAAGTAGCACGGTGATCGGTAATAGAAAGACCAAAAACTGAGCTAGTACAGCCAGAGCTTCTCCGGGTTCATTACTGCCTATGCCCATGGCTAAAGGTAAACCAGCAGCCAATAAGGTGCCAATAAGGACAAAGCTTTCTCGGCTGGCAGTAATAGAACTACGCTGGTCATAATCATCAGATAGTTCTGCACCCCAAGCGGTGTAAGGTAAGGTCAGTAAGCTCCATGCGAAGTAAACTAATAAATTCCAGAATAATAGCCAGTAGAAGCCACTGTCAGCTGGTGGGATGAATAATGCCCAAATACTTATGATTAAGAGTGGTGTTGCAGTAGCCATTAACCATTTTCGTCGTGAAGGTAATGGCAGCCAGTCTGATAGTAGACCTATTAAAGGGTCGGTAATGACATCGGTAATTCGGGCAATTACAAGGGCTGTTCCCACTGCGGCTAGACCGAGACCCAGTTGTTCGGCATAAAAAGTGGGCAAATAAATATAAAGGGGTAAACCCAAAGCAGCCAGAGGTAGGCCGGGTAAGCCATAAAACCAATAGCGACTATAGTGAGACATCACTATGCGGGTTTAGACATTAAATATTGGTAAACACTGGTACGACCATCTCTAAACGCAGCTTCACAGTAGGACAGGTAATAACGCCACATGCGTATAAAGGGTTGATCGTAACCAAGGTATTCTACTTGGTGGACGACGTCATTGAAGCGCTGGTGCCACAGCAAGACAGTTCGCTCGTAGTCCTTGCCATAGCTTGCTGTGTTTTCAAGATTCAGGCCCGCCTGTTGGGCATGCAGGGCAAAAAGCTCTGGTGAAGGTAACATGCCGCCAGGAAAAATGTAGCGTTGGATGAAATCAACATTTTGACGGTATTGCTCGAAGTAACGGTGATTAATAGTGATGGTTTGTAAGGCGATGTTGCCGCCGGGTTTCAGGCGTGCAAACAATGTGTCGAAAAAGCTTGGCCAGTAGCTTTCACCTACAGCCTCAAACATCTCGATGCTGACAATATGATCAAAGTGTTCTTCGATGCTACGGTAATCTTGCAGTCTTAAATCGACGAGGTCAGACAGCCCTGCCGCTGCAATACGTTTTGTTGCCCAATCCAGCTGTTCGGTTGAGAGTGTGACACCAGTAACACGGTAACCTTGTCTGGCGGCATGTTCTGCGAAACCACCCCAACCACAACCGATTTCTAAAATATGTTGCTCTGGACGAGCGTCCAATGAGACTAACAATTGTTCATATTTTCTGCTTTGTGCTTGCTCTAGAGATTCATTTTCATTAGCAAAGACAGCACTGGAATAAGTCATGGTTGAATCTAACCAAAGCTGATAAAAATCATTGCCCAAATCATAATGCGCTGAGATATTACGGCGACTTCCCCGCTTGCTATTACGCCGTATATGGTGGCGTAAACGATTGAATAGCCGAACAAAACGATTTGCCTTAATACAGGCCGATAAGGTCTCTAAATTGAGTGTTGCCCAATATAAAAAGTCAGATAAATGGTTGGTATCCCAATCACCTTGCATATAGGCTTCAGCAAAGCCAATCTCACCATCGCGACTTAATTTACGAATAATTTTTAAGGAATTATGAACAGTAATGTCGGCGTCAGGACCAGGTAGATCACCTTCAACAACAAAAGTGTCGTTATCAGTAGAGATATGTAGACAGCCATATTTACAGTTAGATAGCACTTGATAGAGCAATTTAATCGCTATCGGCGCGTTAGGATCTGGCAATACTCTTATTTGCGTGTTTTGACTATCCATTCGCTTTTAACCTCTTGTTGTGATTTTTCATCGTAAGCGTGGTATTTGCCGCCCCTGAACCAAATTTTTAGAGCGTGCCAGTGGATCATGGCAATAATCTTAAAAGTCATCATTGGCATTATAAAAAAGGCTTTAAGCAAATTTCGATTACTTAAAGCCTTGAGATCAGCATCTTGAGATGCAATAAGATGGAGTGCATCATTCTGATATTCATTGATTAAAATGCCAAAATGATGATCGGTTTGGCTGAACTTAAAATGGTATTGCTGATCCATATTGATGAATGGCGATACATGGAAACGTTTATCTGCGATACATTCCACGGGCCATTGCAGTGCTTCACCGTTGAGATGATGAACATAATGATAAACACCGCCAAAGGTATTACTGACCTCACTGATAATGGCAACTGTTTCTCCGCCTGCATTGTCGCAATACCAAACCGATATTGGGTTAAACCCATAACCTAAAACGCGAGGGAAACAGGATAAGCGGATGTTGGCGATATCATGTATGCCTGATTCGGACAGCGTCTTTTCTACCCATGATCGCCAGTCTGTTCCGTCACGCGCACCGTGATCCTGGGTTCGGAGACTCAGTAAGTTAAAACGGTTTAAACTCAGCCATTTTAGCGATCCTGCTTCACGTTCAATGTCATCAATATCGACCAATAGACCAAAAATACGATAGGAAAAATGATAGGACATGGGCATCATGCGTTGGTGCATAACGTGTCCAAAAAAGAGTTTGCTAGCCATTGTTTATATAGCCTCCCAAGGAATAGGAGCATGCAGTGCCTTTGCAACAGCAACAGCTGAACTTAAGGCATCTTCATGGAAGCCGTAACCAAAATAACTTCCCGCAAACCATGTATGCTGTTTTCCTTGTATCTGATGTAACTGCCTCTGTGATAACAGAGTAGCATTATCAAAAACAGGATGCGCGTAATGAATGCGTTTGATGACTTTACTTGGCTCAATTGGCCTCAATGGATTTAGACTCACAAAGTAGTTTGATGGTGTATTAAGCCCTTGTAATGCATTCATCCAGTAGGTTACGGATACGGCAGGTTTAGCCTCATCACTTTTTTTGGCGATGTAATTCCAGCATGACCATACTTTTTTCAGTTTTGGCATCAGCTGTTCATCAGTGTGAAGATAAGTGTCATTATCCTGATAGCGGAATACAGATAAATAACGTTTTTCATCTTCCGTTGCGTCGCTTAAAATTGCCAAGGCTTCGTCTGCATGTGTTGCAAGGACGACGTCGTCGACATCCATTTCTTGACCATTTTTTAGACTGAGCGTTATTTTATGTGGCCGACGAGCAATACTGACAACGCTATTATTAGTTATCACCTGGCCGGAAAAATCCGCTACTAATTTTTTGACATAAACCGAGCTGCCGCCAACAACAGTTCTCCATTGTGGTCGATCTTTAATACTGAGTAAGCCATGGTTATTAAAAAATTGAGCAAAGCTTTTAGCTGGAAAAGATTTCATTTGATCGGGTGGGCATGACCAAATAGCGCCAGCCATGGGTAATAGGTAATCATTCTGCATGGCTTGACCAATTTTGTTTATCTTTAGGAACTCACCTAAAGTCATCCCTGGATCAACGGTATCAGCATGAAGTAGTTTTTTTGCCTGTTTGTTAAAAGTCAGAATATCGGCAACTAACTTTAAAAACCTCGGTGAAAATATGTTTTTTCGTTGTGCAAACAGGGTGTTTAAATCACTTCCTGCATATTCCAGACCTGACTCAATAATTGATGCCGAAAAAGACATCGTAGTGGGGCGCGTTTCTACGCCAAGAACGTTAAATAAATTGACTAGATGAGGGTAATTAGGCTCGTTATAGACGATGAAGCCAGTATCTACAGGTAGAGGTGTATCTCTGTTGGTGTCAGCAACAGAGATCGTATTCGTATGGCCGCCAATATAATCATTTTTATCAATTAAGGTAACCTGATAACGTTTTGCCAGTAACCATGCGCTAGCCATACCAGCAATACCAGAGCCAATCACAGCAATTTTTTTATTCATAGTGATGACTCGTTATTTCGGTGCCGTTGGTTCACGTCGTTAGTTAGCAAGTTCAAAGCCTGCCGTGCTTTATTAATGGTGTGAAGAAGGCGGGTTCTCTTCGAAGTTGAAAATGATAACGTCATCGCTATTAGTGTTCTGAAAGCAACTCAACTTCAACTTTAATATCTTTTTTTAAGCGTGTTTGACAAGCTAGAATGTAACCCGCTTTTAAGTCGTCGACTTCGAGTGTATAAGCAAAATCTGATGTAGGTGTAATTTTGCCTTCAATCAGTTTACATTTGCATTTCCCACAACTACCTACTCTGCAATCATGGGGCCAGGCGAGATTCGCCTCAAGTGCGGTGTTAAGTAGGTTATCACCTACTTTAACGATTAAGTTCTCCACCGAGTTTATGACAGCCGTGTACTCTTTCTTCTTATTTTTTAAAAAACCAAACATATTCATTTCCCTTATGTTGTTGAGATCAACTTGTTCAGCTAAACGTACTTCACTGTTTCGTTCTTTATCTCATCAAGAGATATTTATGAAAGGCCGGTTGTCGTTTTAAAGTTATGGGTCTGAAGTTTTCACTTCAGACCCATAGTCTGGCTAGTTAGATTCTGCCGTAAGCATCATGCCCTTCTGGTAAATCATACCCAGCTTGTGCATTGATTCTTCTAGCAATATCTTGCTCACCTTCTGTGGCAAAGTCTCTATCCCATGTTGCTAATTTTTTCTTCATAATTGAATGATATAGCGGTGGGATCAGAGCGCATGTGAACTCTGTAAAGTAACCCCAGCGACCATCAGGAGAACCCACTTCATCTAATTCCCAGAAGTGTGTTTCACCGCGGTCATGGTGATCACCTTGACGACCGATTTCAATGAAGAACCAAGAAGTAAACATGTTACTGTTGTCCCAAGAATGACGGTAGTCAATTGGTTGGCCTTTTTCACGGATTAAGCCGTAGTGTTCCATATAGTTCAACGCTTCAAGTTCGAAGTTTGAAATAGTCCATACTAAGAACATGCAAGCAATACCGATAGGGCCACCTGCCCATGTGAATAGGACAATTGTTGGTAAGCTCATGAAGTAACCACGGATCCAACGGTTTTCGAGTGAGATAAATGGTTTACCTAATTTCGCTAACCGTGTTTGTTCCATTTTGTACAAGAACTTAGATTGACCCATATGAGACAACCAGAAGTGTCTGTAGATAGAACGACCACGTGGTGAAGTAGCAGGATCATCTTCATGGGCTAATTCTAAGTGATGGTTATATACGTGAGCATAGCTGAAGTGTGAAGAACCACTTAAGCCCATCATTAGACGAGAAATGACAAAAGAGAAACCTTTTGTATGTGATAACTCGTGACCATAGATGATACCGATACCAGCGAAGATACCTGTTGAGATGGCAGCACCGACTAATTCCCAGCCAGTGACACCCATTTGTACAGGTAAGACACCGAATAGAACGCCTGGCTCAATTGGTACGCCAGCTGTGTATTGGTAAACACGCCATGCTAACGCCACTTGCAATAAAGCAAAGACGGGTAACATAACGTACATGACAGTGTTTTGAAGCGCTGGGATACCGTAAGTATCACCATTTTCATCAAAACCTGCACCCGGTGGATGCATACCCATTGTTGCTGTGTCAAGAATAATACCAACAGCAAATAAAGCAACACCGACCCATACAAACGGGCCACCCATTAATACGGTAACTAATGTTACCAGAATGAGTATTGGTGCCATCCAATATCTAATGTTAATTAAAAGTTTTTTCATGGTAAAAAACACCCCCTAGTTAAAGCATAATTATAATTATAATTTTACAAATTTTAAGGTTTGATAACGTATGTTATCTCGCCTTATTAGCCGAACTTCTTCGAACTAGTGGCTCACTTTATGTGATCTATGTCCCAATTGGGTATACGTATATATCCGTAGCCCTAGCTCTCATCTAACTATTTATAACTATCTCTGTTATCTTTTTATAAAGTTATATGGTAGCCGCTTATAAGCTTCTACCTATAAACTAAGACTATACGATCGCGCTTTTGGTTCTTTAGTACAAGTACGTATAAACACTATATAGCTGACCGTCTATGCTGTATTAGCTGCGTTTCCTTATTATTTCGAGAGTTTGTTTTTATGGGTTTTTTTTCGGGTTGGTTGAAAAAGTTACATCGACCAAAGAATACAGGTACGCAGCCTTCGAGGAAAAGCGGCTCTCTCGAGTCGAGGCAGTCTGGTTCTTCCGGCGGTATGAGTACGACCGAGTTACTGATTCGTCTTGAACTTATCCTCGGACAAAATAGCAAATTACCATTAATGACGTATTGTAATGAGATTGCTACCTTGAGCCATCCATTACAGCTTTCTATTTTTTCTGAACTGGATGAGCTGTCTTTACTTTCGATGGAGCATGCCGGTCAATTTCTAGAAGCGTCAACGTCTGCCCTGACAAAAATGGAAGCCAATCAGTATGAACGCTGGCTTGCTGATATTAAAAAGTTATTAAAGGACGGCGAGAAGGAGCGAGCGAGTGAGCGTATCGCCAATTATGTGCTTTATATTGATGATGAAGATGACACAGCTGTTAAGCTCAGTGACATCACCTACACTTTAGAAAAGCTTGTCTATAGCTTGCACAAGAAGGAATTACCTATTTTTGCCGCTGATGAGACGACGGGTGCTACGTGTTATACCGATGGTTCTCATCTTTTTTTACCTGCCCAGCTTTCAGTCCTTGATAATCATGACGATAATTTTCGTTTATATAAGGCGATGGCCTTTCATCTATTAGGCCAGCTAAGTTGCGATAGTTGGCAGAGTATGAAGTTATTAGAGTCTGGCATCAAAAAACATGGCAATGATTATTTGGCCCTGTTTTCTAAACTAGAAAGCTTACGCATTGATCAGTATATTAAGAAAGCGTTTCCAGGCCTGTGGCGGGACATAGAAATGTTACAGAAGCTTTCGGAATCGGATTATCCCGATGATATTTTTGGCGACAAAACAGATCTTTCCGTCAAAGATAGTATTGAACTGTGTGATCAACTGATAATGCAGGATTATCAACTGCCTGATTTACTTTATCAGTCGAGCTTTATTCCAAGTTTAATGATCGAGCAAGCCACAACCAAGCTTGAAAGACAACCCCTCATCCTGAATCCAACACATGATGTTGATCCGTCATTGCTTGATACTGGCGGTGATCCAGAGACAGCTGAACGGGGTTATTTGCGTCCTGCTGAAGAGAGTAGTCACGAGCAAGTGTTAAGCGAGAGCCAGCCTAGTCTTTGGAACGATCAACAAGGTGGTGGTGAGGAGACGCTGGAGCATACCACTAAGCATCATGAGCAAGGTGTATATTACTATAAGGAATGGGATACATCACTCAAGAAATACCGCAAAGACTGGTGTCGTGTTAAAGAGGTGGCCGAACCAGTACCAGACGAGGATATTCAAATTGAAAATAGTGATGCCTTACGGCACGCTGAACACCGTATACGCAAAACATTTGATTCTCTGATTAATGATCAACGCTTTATGCGTTATCAAAACGATGGCGATGATATTGATATTGACGCCTGGGTAGAGGCACGATCAAATAAAAATAAAAGTGCCGATGATTATCAGAATCTATATATAAGGAATAATCGCAACACAAGAGATGTGGCAATTATGTTTGCTGTAGATATGAGTGGCTCTACTGTTGGTTGGAAAAATACGATGATCAAGCAATCTACCTGGTTGCTATGCAAAACGTTGGCCCGCCTTGGTGATCAATATGCTGTTTATGGTTTTTCGGGTTCTGGCCGTAGCAACTGTCTTATCTATCCGGTAAAAACATTTTCAGAAAACTACGATAAGTCTGTGCAAAACCGCATCTTCTCGATGAAGCCACATCAATATACACGTATGGGGGTGGCGATTCGGCATTTAAGTACGGTGCTTGCTAAAACAACGGCAAAAACCAGAATACTTTTTGTGTTGACCGATGGCAGGCCTGACGATATAGACAGTTATCGTGGTCAGTATGGTATTGATGATACTCGTTTAGCATTGAATGAGGCTAAAGCCATGTCATTGAAGCCTTTTGTGTTAACCTTTGACTCGGAAGGCATGGACTATTTGCCTTATATGCTTGGTTCCAATCGTTATCAGTTGATTACTGATATTTCGCACTTACCAATACAAATTTCTACTATTTATAAACATTTGACGACCTAAAATTATGACTTCTGAAACAACGTTTGATATCTCCAAATACCTTATTGAAGATGAACCCTATTATTTACCAACAGCCAATGAGGTCGATATTTTCAATACCGCACTGGCTGAAAATATTCCGGTTCTGCTCAAAGGCCCAACAGGCTGTGGTAAAACACGGTTTATGGAGTATATGAGTTGGTATAACAAACGGCCATTGATTACGGTTTCCTGCCACGATGATTTAACTACTTCTGATTTGGTCGGTCGTTATTTAATCCAAAACGATACGACAGTATGGCAAGATGGCCCGCTGACAACAGCTGTGCGAAATGGTTGTATTTGTTATTTAGATGAGATTGTCGAAGCCAGAAAAGATACCACGGTTGTCATCCATCCACTGTGTGATGACAGACGGATATTACCCTTGGAAAAACTAGGGCAGCTATTACAGGCGCCGCCGGAATTTGGTTTGGCGATATCCTATAACCCCGGTTATCAAAGTGCTGTTAAAGATCTCAAACCAAGTACGCGACAACGCTTTATTTCAATAGATTTTAGCTATCCTAATGAGGAGATAGAAGCTCAGATTGTCCATGAGGAAGCAGGGTTGGCTACAGATCTGTGTGAACGTCTGGTCAAACTGGCAACCATGACTCGAAACCTCGTTGGTAACGGCCTGGAGGAAGGAGCGAGTACTCGCTTACTTGTTCATACAGCTAAGTTGATTAATCGTGGTTTTGAACCAAAATTAGCGTGTCGTTGCGCTATTGCCGATGTGCTGACTGATGATCAGGAAACGGTAATATTAGTACATGAAATGATTGAAACACTGTTTTGATGCTTTAACGTAGTGTTACAGCTTAATGTTCTCGTAATCGGCAGCAATGGCAATTTTGAGGACATCGGACAGTGATTTGGCTTCCAGTTTGTCCATCACATGGACCCTGTGGAGCTCGACAGTTCTTATGCTGATGCCCATATTGTATGCAATTTGCTTGTTTCTCAAGCCTTCCACCAGGCCTTGTAACACTTCGTATTCTCTAGGGGTCAGTTTAGAAACAATTTCTTTGGCTCGAGCGGTATAGATCTCAAGCTGCCGCTGGCTTTTCTGCTCTTGCAGGCAATGCTCAATACGGTTGATAAGCTCGGTTGATTCAAAGGGCTTTTCAAAGAAGTCACTGGCACCGAGTTTAATGGCCCCGACGGCTGTTGCTACATCACCATGACCGGTCATGCATATAATGGGCATGGTGATACCGCGGCGGTTTAATTCTTTAATAACCTCAATGCCCGTCATTTCCGGCATTAATAGATCTAACAGGATCAATCCTTCAGGAAGTTCGTCAACTTTGTCTAAGAATGCCCGAGGTGTCGAAAAGGGTTCAGGGTTGAAGTCCTCGGACTTTAACAACATGGTCAGAGAGTCTCTTAATGAGGCTTCATCATCGACGATATATACATTATCCACAGTTTAAACCTAGTTATTATCTGTTTTCGGCAACGTAAACTTAAACGTTGTGCCACCCTTCGCATTACGCAATACCTGCAATTGGCCGCCATGTGAGTCAACAATCGAACGAATTATGGCTAAGCCCATACCCATACCTTCTGGCTTTGTTGTATAAAAAGGTTCAAATACTTTGTCCATTTCATACTTACTGAGGCCTGGCCCACTGTCATGGACTGAAACCTCAACTCCTGAATCCTGACACATTTGTGTTTGTATAGTCAATTTACGTTCAGTGCTATCAAGAACTTGCATGGCTTCCATGGCATTCTTAATAAGGTTAATGACTACTTGCTCAATGAGAATTCTATCAGCTTTGACTTGAGGGAGAGAATCGGCCAGTTTTAGTTCAATCTGCAAGTCGTGCTCTCTTATCTCAATTTGTATGAACTTCAATGATGTCCTGATTAATTCATTGATCGCGACGTTTTTACGCGATGAGTCTTTCTTCACGAAATTGCGAAGTTCATGCATGATTTCCTGAGCTCTTACCGCCTGATTTGAGATGTTATCAAATGCTGTGTGTAGTTCAGATATAGTGGCGCGATCCTTTTTGATTAACCTGATGCAGGCACTACTATATGTTTCGATTGATGCAAGGGGCTGGGAAATTTCATGGGCCAATTGCGTGCTCATTTCACCAATAGTAATAATACGCGAGGCATGGGCCGCTTCTAGCATGTGTTTGAGTTTGCTTTCTTCTTCATTTTTAGATTGTGTAATATCTGACGTCAGCAGGAAGAACCCACTAACTTCGCCCGTTTCTGAGAAATTAGGCACATAGCTACTACGGATATGAACACCGCCTCGGAAAGGGTAGCTTAACTTTTCTTCAAATGTGACATTCTCGCCGGACATGACCTTTTTCACGTAAGGCTTGATGATAGAGTAAGACTTTTCACCAATTACTTGCCATATTTTCCGACCTTTTATTTCATCGCGAGAAAAACCAAACCATTTTTCAAATGCTTTATTATTAAACTGATAAGCAAGGTTCGCATCGACATAGGCGATAAGTTCAGGAATAGCATCGATGACTAGGCGAAGTTGTCGCTCGCTCGCTTGTAATGCTTTTTCGGCCGTTTTACGTCTTTTTTCTTCAAGAATGCGATCAGTCACTTCTTGTAAAATCGCTGTCAGAATGGGTTCTGAGGTATTGGTGGACAATAATGAAACACTGATTTCCAGATAGGATTTTATATCTGCTGTTTGCAAACAAACGACACGGGTATTATGTTTTTCTTCTCCAGAAAGCGCTGTTTCAGCCAGACTTTTAATACCGTCGGCATCTCTGCCGGTAAAAAGCCGGTGTAATGCTGTATTGACCAGTTCACGTTCACTTAAACCGAGTAAATCTTGAGCACTGCGATTAAGGTTTAATATACGGCCATGTGAATCGAGGTTTAATATGCCAATAGGTATGCGGTCAAGCAAACGATCGAGATAATTGGCAACGAGAGGGCGTGTGGGTGCAATTGCCATTCTTTCTTTTTCAACAACAGCGATGGCGCTTTTGTACAGCCGT
>QGCW01000010.1_pt1 | contig 64203 bp, 57 predicted proteins | sample 4702261 | NCBI WGS metagenome assembly QGCW01 (sample SAMN08941162, study PRJNA450518) | Sediment metagenome, whole genome shotgun sequencing project. | biome: grassland soil; feature: grassland; material: soil; isolation source: soil 14 days enrichment with methanethiol ...
ATAAAGAAGTCTTCGTTACCTTCATCAAGATGATCTTCATTGATATTAACTGTGACAGTGAAACCAAGGAAACCTGCAGGTATCGTCACAGCCCCTTCCAAAACACCATCAAAATAGTCTGTCGGATTATCTGCCGTTCCCTCAAGCACCTTATAAGAAAGCGTTACATCTTGATCACTTACTTCACTTAATGTGATTAGGAAAGTAACGGGGCGTGAACCACCATCTGATGTCCCCTCTGGAATATTCACAGCCGATACACCGACTGGAACGACTGTTCCGCCAGGAATCAGGATGACATCATCTTCATTATCGCCAGGAGTTGGGTTGCCAATTGCCACATCTACAGCAACGGAAACGGATATACCTGGTTCTTCAATAGGGTTAAGAAGCTCTTCTTCTACTTGAGGAAACTCAACACCAACACCGGTTGTTTCAAAGCCTGAGGTTGGCGTTACTTCAGGTGCTAAATAATCAACTTCTACAAAGTCAGCACCTTCGTTGCCTTCAGTACCCGCGCCAGCACCTGCTGCTGTTGCTTCTGTGACTTGTGTTGGGTCTGCACCGGCTAAAATGGCTTGTTGAATGGCATCGACATCCGCGGCCTGTTCACCTTGCGCTTCTGCTGCAACGGCTTCGCTGGCACCATAAACGGCTTCATCCAGAACCACTTGCGAGTTGCGACCAAGATCCATGACACTGCCGTCGGCAAGTTCAATTTCAATAGCACCGCCCGGTCCCGTTGAGATTAACTCATCAGCAAAAACTCTATCGCCGACTTGCAAACTACGAATAGTACCGTCAGCAGCGGTTGCTGTTGCGTTACCAATGATTGTTTTAACTATACCAAGTTGTGTCGCCATGAGCCTTCCCCTTTGCAAACCAATAAGCGTTAACAGACAAAAGTCTATTTCTTACTATTGAGTGTCTGCCTATTTGAGGAGAAGATCTATTGTACTTAGGTACTAATTTGCCATTATTTTTCTAAAATGGAAAAAGGATCACTTATTTCGTCAAACGATAAGGAAAGGCGATTTAGCATTTCAGTGACCAATTTTCTTGGTAGCCAGGCTTCGCCATCAATAACAACGCGAATGGCTTTTTCAATTTGGTCTCGTTTATCAGGCGTAATATAGCCTCGCGATTGAAACCCTGAGTTTTGCAACATTTCATACGTAGGATGAGTGGCACTCAGGATGATATTATGCGCCTTAGGAAATTGTTTACTGAGATGAAAGCACAACATATCGGTGCTCACCCCTTCAGCCGGACTGTGCTCAATAACAATAATATCAGGCTTAAACAATACTAACTGGCCATCAACCGTCGCGACATTTTTAGGCTCGATAGCGATCGCATTGATATCGCCCGGCGCTGAGAGTAATGCTAGCTCTTTGCTTGCATTGTTACTAATAATGGCGACATTTATCATTGGTAGTCTTTCAATACTGTTGCCAGTAAACGCCATTGTTGTTCCCAGTTAGTCAGCGGTGTCTGACGAAAACCGCTACGGACAAATTGCTGTATATGACCCTCAATCGTGACTAATAACAAATTAGCGGTTTCATTCACTGGTCGACCTCCCGCTTCAGTAAGTGTCAATTCTCGTTCACGTAGTATTTGTCTAAACTGCGTTTCTAAGCGCTCAAAAAATTGGTTGACTCGGTTACGCAAACGCTCGGTCTCACCGGTCAATGCCGTGCCAATCAGAACACTACTGATACCCGGGTTTTTAGCGCTAAAACCGAGTAATAAGGTCATAATACGTTCACATCGCGTCACAGCATTAGACTCATCTTGTAAAATCTTATTGATAAGTCCAAAGATAGTCTCTTCTGCAAACTCGATCAAGCCTTCAAACATTCTCGCCTTACTTGGAAAATGACGATAAAGCGCCGCTTCAGAAACCCCAAGTCCTTTTGCCAGTTGGGCTGTAGTAATTCGTTCACCTGGGTTTTGCTCTAGCTGGCTGGCCAATGCTTCTAATATTTGTTGCCGCCGAGAGGATTTCATTTGTTTACGATTCGATTCTTCGTTCATATTAGAGTCCCCCACGAATTAAGGTTCCGACACCTTCATCAGTGAACATCTCTAGAAGCACCGCATGTTGGACACGCCCATCAATAATATGGGCAGTGGTTACACCCGCTTGCACCGCATCAAGTGCACAAGAAATTTTGGGTAACATGCCACCGTAAATAACGCCGTCTGTAATTAAGTCATTCACTTGTTTAGCATTTAAGCCTGTTAGCAGCTCGCCATTCGCATCGAGTAAGCCAGCTGTATTAGTCAAGAGTATTAATTTTTCAGCTTGCAGCACTTCGGCTAATTTGCCAGCAACGAGGTCAGCATTAATATTATAGGTCTGACCATCTTCGCCTACCCCAATAGGGGCTATCACAGGAATAAAGTCGCTGTGCAATAACATATCGAGAACACGGGTATCGATGCTCTTTACTTGACCAACATGTCCGAGATCGATGACTTCAGGTACATTAACTGCAGGATCATCATCGTTTTCTTTTGTGATCAGCAATTGTTCGGCATGAATCAACTCGCCATCTTTGCCTGTCAGACCGACAGCTCGTCCACCATGTCTGTTAATCAAACTGACAATATCTTTATTAACCTGACCACCGAGAACCATTTCGACCACATCCATGGTTTCACGGTCTGTCACACGCATGCCAGCAATAAACTTACTTTCTTTACCTACCCGCTCGAGCAACTCACCAATTTGCGGGCCACCCCCATGAACAATTATAGGGTTAATGCCTACTGCTTTCATCAGCACAATATCACGGGCAAAACTATTTTTGAGCTCATCATCAACCATTGCATTGCCACCGTATTTAATGACCAGCGTTTTACCTGAAAAACGTTGGATATAGGGTAATGCTTCGGTTAATACTTTTGCGATTTGCGGTGCACGTTGGCTATTTAGGCTCATTTATTTTTCTTTTTAAAAATGTAAATGTAATGTTGGTTTGATTTGCAACATTTGTTGTTTAAACTGTTGCTGTATATACCGTAGGTTATCATTATTATCTGCTTCAAAACGCAATGTTAACCCAGGCATTGTATTTGATGCGCGGACTAGGCCCCAACCCATTTTATAATCCGCCCTCACACCATCTATTGTGGTCAGTTTGGCACCGCTAAAGTCGCCCTGTTCGCTTATTTGCTGCATAAAGCGCTGGCTTTCACCCTCTGGCAAATCTATCAATATTTCCGGTGTCGATTTTCGCTCAGGTATCGCATCAAAAACTTCCGTCGCTGTACGTTCAAGTGGATCATTAGCTAATAGCTCAAGCAGTCTACACGCTGAATAAAGCGCATCGTCAAAACCATACCACCGATCATTAAAAAAGATATGCCCGCTCATTTCTCCACCCAGCAAAGCACCGGTTTCTTGCATTTTTGCCTTGATGATTGAATGCCCAGATTGCCACATTAGAGCCTTACCACCAGCACGTAAGATAGTATCTTCTAATAAACGCGTAGATTTAACATCGTAAATCACCGTTGCGCCGGGTGATCGTGTTAAGACGTCCTGCGCAAAGAGCACGAGTAAACGGTCAGGCCATATAGCACGCCCTTTTGCATCAACAGCGACTAAACGATCACCATCGCCATCAAATGCCAATCCGAGTTCGGCTTCCTGATGTCGTACAACTTGAATTAGGTCACGCAGATTATCTGGTTCACAGGGATTAGGTGGATGATTTGGAAACTCGCCATCAACATCACAATTTAAGGGTGTCACATCACAACCAATAGCACTGAACAATGCCTCAGCCACATGCCCGGCAACGCCATTACTACAGTCAATTACAACTGATATCTTGCGGTTGAGATGAATATCTTTTGTGACTTTTTCAACATAGTTATCAGTGACATTGGCTGTTGTTTTTTGTCCTGTACCTTGTCTCACATCGCCGCGTAAAATGCGTTGATATAGTTGTTGCAATGCATCGCCAAACACAGGCTGTCCGGCCAATACTAACTTCAAACCATTATAGTTAACCGGATTATGACTGCCTGTCACGACAACGCCAGACTGCGTTTCCAGTTCATGATAAGCATAATAGGCAATAGGGGTCGGCGCTTGCCCTATATCGATGACATCACAACCACTTGCTAACACACCTTCAATTAATGCCTTGGCAAAACGTTCACTCGATAAGCGGCCATCTCTGGCAATTACTAGCTGTGTCTGTTGTTTGTCGAGTGCCTCACTGCCGATGGCTTGACCGACTATTTTCATTACCTGTTCATTAAGCGTCTCATCTACGATGCCACGAATATCATAAGCTTTAAAAATAGTGGGATCGATGTCTGAGCCCGACATCACGTTTGCCTGTTCAGCTGCTGTGGGAATACTAAACTCGATGGTGTTCGATGCTTTTGCTTCAGACGACGTCTCCACCTCAGTTTTCGGGAGCTTCTCCGCCTCTTTGTCAGCATCGCTATGAGGCTCTAGAGACTCGACTACCGGGTTTTTATCAACACTTTCGTGGTCTTCTTCTGAAACCACTGTATTTCGGGGTGTTACCTTCGTTTGGGGGGGTGATGAATTCACCGAGGAGGCGACTGACGTTTGACTATCATCGGCAACGGTTTGCAAAGACTCATTGGCAACGTGATACTCCGCTTTTAATCCACTCTGAGTCACATCGTCAAGTGGTTGCTTTATTACGTCGGCATCACTTTTAAGGCGCTTTCGTTGCCAATAATCACGTAATAACCACATCGCTATAACAAAAATAATGACAACGATTGGCAAAACAAGGGTGGCATATCCTGCCGTTTTTGTAGGAGCAGGCCAATAAGCCAGTTGCCAATATGTTCCCTGCACTGGTCGCGTTAATAATGGACTTGCCTGTTTCCACTGCACATTGCCTTGCGTGAGTAATTGCGTCTTATTTTTTGTGCCCTGTAACAATTCGAAATAGCCATTCTGTGCTGCCGCTTCATTGAGTACACTTTCAATCGTGCTCATTTCAAATGCAACAAGCAAGACGCCGACAACATGATCCGTTGAATCAACAATGCGCTGAGCGACTAACAGCGAGGGTACTTCAGCATTGATATTTATCACCGCCAGAGGAGCTGTCCCGTCTTGCTTAGCTTTTCTTAAACTGTCCAGTGTTGCAAAATTTATCGCAATACACGCTGAAGGATCAGGTTGATCGACATCGGCACTTATCAAACACACTTTATTACTCTGCGGAAGGATCTTCTGCATAAATTGTTGTTGTGCCATGATCAAAGCAGGATCATTTTCTTGTAACACAACTGACAGTTGAGGTAATTCAGCCAGGGAGGCGACTTGTTGACTGAGCGTCTCGACACGTGCCGTTATTCGATCATAGGACACATTAAACAGCTGCTGATGACTATTACCTTGCTGCTGCTCGAAACTATCTTTCATAGCTTGTTGAAACCAGAAAAAACCGGCAAAAATCACTAGGCAAGTCATTACTAGGGTGAGCATGCTGACAAATCCGTTTGTGTTTTTTACGATTTTATTTCTCGAGTCTGCCACTATTCAATCCTTCAACTAAATATGCTCAATGTCGTCCGGTGTGACCGAAACCACCGCTGCCTCTTTCTGAACTTGTAAACTCATCAACATGTTCAAAGCCTACTTGAACAACAGGAATAAAAACCATTTGGGCAATTCGCTCACCCACGGTAATCTCAAACTCACTTTGACCACGATTCCAACAGGAGACAAAGACTTGGCCCTGATAATCACTATCTATTAACCCGACCAGATTACCCAAGACAATGCCATGTTTATGCCCTAATCCAGAACGAGGTAACAAAACAGCTGCTAAATTAGGATCATCAATATGTATCGCCAACCCGGTTGGAATCAACGTAGTATCACCCGGTGCTAAGGTGATCGTATTATCAATACAGGCTCGCAGATCTAAACCCGCCGAACCATCGGTCGCATAGTCAGGAAGCTCAATACTCTCACCTAAACGGGGATCAAGAATTTTTAATTGGATTTTCTGCATAATAGTGCTCAATAATAAGAGTCATAAGTTGTCTTGCCAACTGAGTTTTCGATGTTAAAGACAGTGTTTGTGAACCCTGCTGCCAAAACACATCCAAGGCATTGTTATCCACGGAAAACCCTTGACCATCTCCGACCAGATTGGCTGCAACCATATCAAGTTTTTTAGTATTTAATTTATGTTTAGCGTACTCGGCTGTTGCTTGCGTTTCAGCAGCAAAGCCAACAACAAAAGGTTTCGGTGTTAACCTTGCCACTTCTGCGATAATATCGCGATTTTTAACAAGGGTAAGCGTCATTTGCTCTTGTGTGGTTTTTTTTATTTTGTGCCCCTGATACTGCGCCGGGCGATAGTCTGCCACAGCAGCACAGCCAATAAATATATCTGCATAAGGCACCTCAGCCATAACAGCTTGATGCATTTGTTCAGCTGTCTCGACATCAATTCTTTTTAATGTCGCTGGTGTAGCCAACGCAACGGGGCCAGCGATCAACGTCACCACTGCCCCGGCTTCTACTGCGGCTTTCGCTAGAGCAAACCCCATTTTTCCAGAGCTACGATTGCCAATAAATCGGACAGGATCAATAGGCTCGTATGTCGGCCCTGCCGTGACCACAACATGCTTACCAGTAAGTTGCCTTGGTACACATAACTCGCTCAGTTCACGCACTATCTGCTCGGGTTCCAGCAAACGTCCTTCACCCGTTTCACCGCAAGCTTGATCGCCACTGGCTGGGCCCACCACCACGATACCTTGTTCGATGAGTTTGTTTAGGTTTTCTTGAGTAACTGAGTTCGCCCACATTTTATTATTCATTGCCGGCGCAACAACAATCGGCGATGTTGTTGCTAAGCAAAGTGCAGATAATAAATCATCAGTCTGGCCATAGGCTAAATGGGCAAGCGTATTAGCGCTGGCCGGGGCTATCACAACCCAGTCAGCCCAACGGGCTAGCTTTATATGCCCCATTGCTGATTCTTGATCCGCATCTAACAAATCAATTGCGACGGGACTGCCACTCAAGGTTTGCAATGTAAGTGGGGTAATAAACTCACAGGCTGCCTTAGTCATAACCACTTTCACATCGGCACCCGCTTCTTTTAGACGCCGCACCAGATCTGCCGCTTTATAAGCAGCAATACTCCCTGTGATGCCTAATACAATTTTTTTTGCTACAAGGGAGCTTTGCGTCATTCCACGCCCCTTGACGTTACCAATTGACGCAAAGAGAGATTATCGAGTATTGCTAGCTGAGCGTCATCCAACTTGCCAAACAATTGTTCAACACGCTCATCAATTGGTATCTGAGGGTGATTGTCATGCTCTCTGGATGAACGCAGGCAATGTAATATTTTAGCGACTTTTATTTCAGCAATATCTTGACCCGGTTGGTAACGAGACTCGTCCCCTGCCAACTCAACCAATAAGCCACCGGCCTCAAGCGTCGTCACAAGCTCTAATAATACATCACCCGTCAGCGCTGTTTTTTTCTCAAGTTCTTGTAAGCTCAGTGCGGATCCCCACTGCAAAAATTGTTTAGCGACAAGCACCATCACAGCAAGTCCTTCTTTTTCTTTTAAACGTGGGCTCAACTGATAATCATCGCCGTAGCGTACTAGTTTCGGATGTTGTAGATAAAATGCAACTTGGGAGCCTGTTAATAAAATAAGCCAGGCCAGATACAGCCAAATCATGAAGAAAAACAATATCGCAAAACTGGAATAAATCGCTGTATATTTTGATGATGACGCAACAAAAGTCGCGAACATAGTGCCCACCGTTATCCATAAAACACCCGCAACTGTTGCACCGCTTATCGCAGGACCAAGCTTAACTGATGTGTTGGGAATGAATTTATACAAAAACGTGAAAGCGGCGATAATCATTAAGTAAGGTAATAACTTAGTGATAGCTAAAACAATTGTGCCGAAGGGCTCGATTGAACGCAGAGCCAATGCAACATCATGATTTAATACTGATGCAGCGACGCCAAGAGCGGTAACAACCAATACCGGGCCAATCATGACAACACTAAGATAATCTGTGAATCGTCGTGCCAGTGTTCTCGCCCGCTTAACTCGCCAGACGAAATTAAACGCTTTTTCTATCTTCTGAATCAAGGCAATAATGGTGTAAAACAGGGTTGCCACACCTAATGTTCCCAACACACCCACCTTAATATTTTCAACAAAACCAATGATATTGGTCGTTATCTCAGTGCTTTTAGGGCCAAGAGGCTCCAACAGGCCGAGTAAGAAGGGTTCAATCTGGTTATGCACGCCAAACGCCTTAAGTACGGAGAATGACACAGCAATTAAAGGCACCAGGGATAATAACGTGGTAAAAACCAGACTCATTGCGCGTAGGTTCAGTTCACCCTTGGCCAATTCACGAATGACAATATAGCCGACACGTAAGCCATTAATCATACCCCGCCAGACAGCATTCGCTTGTTCAGGAATATCCTGCCATAGGGTAACGGTAAAAAATTGTTTTATTTTAGTGAGGGCGTTCATAGTCGAATAACAATACTTTTTCTATACTGGGTTAGCAATATCAATGAACTGGTGTTGTAAGCCAAAGTTTGTAGCTAACTGTTCACCCAAGGCTTTTGCACCATAACGTTCTGTTGCATGATGTCCAGCAGCGAAGTAAGTAATTCCTAACTCGCGCGCTAAATGCGCTGTCTGCTCAGAGACCTCACCACTCAAAAATGCATCTAATCCAAGTTCTGCTGCCTGTTTGATATACCCTTGAGCAGCTCCTGTACACCAACCAATAGTACTAATTGGCTTGTCATGCCCCTGAATTACCAATGGTTCACGTTGCAGTCGCTGACCTATTAATTCTGCAAACTCGGCAATACTCTGGGGTTGAGTCAAACAACCACACATCGCAATAGCTGGATCACCTGTTCCTGACATCCGTCCATCGACTTCTATACCTAATAAACTGGCTAATTGTGCATTATTACCAAGCGTGGGGTGAGCATCGAGCGGTAAATGATAAGCAATCAAATTAATATTATGAGCAAGGAGTTTTGCTAATCGTTGTTGTTTAATACCGATAACGCGGGGATCTTCTCCTCGCCAAAAGTAACCATGATGCACAAGTAACGTATCGGCCCCGACATCAATAGCAGCATCTATCAAGGCCTGACTGGCAGTGACACCACTGACAACATGCGTGATGTGTTCAGCTCCGGCCACTTGCAAACCATTTGGACAGTAATCCTGAAATCGAGACGGTTCTAACACTGTCTCAAGATAGGATAAACATTCAGTTCGGGTTATCATCATTGTATATCCGACAGTCAATAATACTGTCACTATACCAAACTGGAGACCAGATTATGGATGTAGTTCATGTTATTGCATTAAGTATGGGCGCGGCATGGGCCAGCGGTATTAACCTCTATGCGACCCTGTTTATGCTGGGTTATATGTCAACGACCGGTAATATTGTATTACCACCTGAGCTAAGCGTCGTAGCAAACCCGATGGTGATGGCGGCTGCCGGATTTATGTATTGTGTTGAGTTTTTTGCTGACAAAATACCTGGTGTTGACTCTGGTTGGGATTCTATTCACACATTTATTCGAATTCCTGCCGGTGCCATGCTCGCATCTAGTGCTGTTGGCGATGTAACACCTGCTGTAGAACTCACAGCAGCCCTCCTCGGCGGTTCACTGGCTGCAGGGTCGCATGCTACCAAGGCAGGCACACGCTTACTGATCAACACCTCACCCGAGCCTGTCACTAACTGGACAGCATCAATTAGTGAAGATCTATTAGTCATTGGCGGTTTGTGGACAGCGTTGAACCATCCAGTACTTTTTATTATTGGACTGATCGCCTTCATTATTCTGATGATTTGGCTACTGCCCCGCCTATGGCGTTTGATAAAGCTCTTGTTCCAAAAAATTGGTAGTTGGCTCGGCTTATGCGCACCGCCACCCAAACCTAGCGAACTCAAGCCGGATGAAATCAAAACCTTACCTGGTAATAGGCAAGGTTAGCATGGCTATTCAGGGCTTGAGCCGGAAAAAGACACCATGTGGACTTCGTATCGTCTCAAAATCGTTGTTATAGTTCATCACTGTTTCCGAGGCTCCTAAAAACAAATAACCTCGGGGTTTAAGGGCCATAGCCATTCTTTCTAAGATATCGGCTTTACGTTCGGACGAAAAGTAAATCAATACATTCCGGCAAAAGATAATGTCAAATTTACCCAGGGATGCATAACTTTTTAATAAATTCTGCTCACGGAAGCTGACACGATTCTTAATCGCACTTTTCACAGCCCAACCCGTTTCTCGTTGCTCAAAATAGTGTTGTCGGCGTTCAGGAGATAAACCACGGACTAGAATGCTCTCATCATAAAGGCCAGCTTTAGCTTCATCTAGCATAGACTGAGAAATATCAGTGGCAATGACTTGGCACGACTGTAACGTTGTCGTTGGCTTTGCCTTTATATATTCGCTTAAGGCGATACTAATTGTATAGGGTTCTTGGCCTGACGAGCATGCTGCAGACCAAATCCGACATGGCGACATAGTAAGTTGCTCCATCTCAGGAAAAACCTCATGCCGTAAGGCTTCAAATGGACTACGATCACGAAACCAGGATGTTTCATTGGTAGTCATAGCATCAATTACCATTATGGGAATATGTCGTGGGTAACCACGCTCAACCATGTCAAGCAAGGCTGAAAATGATGCGATATTTTCATTCCGTAGTAATTTAGTCAGACGACTGACTACTAAATACTGTTTACCTTCTCCTAAGATGATGCCACACGTCTCATCCAAGAAACGTTTGAAACGCTGATATTCATCATCAGTGATTTGTTGATTTTGCGGCATACTCTCTTATCTATACTATGGGGGCTTGTCCAACGCTTTAGCGGCAGTTTAAACAGAAAATTTAGAGCATACTATGCCATTCTATAGATTATAAAGATAACCCAATTTGGAAAATATGATGAAAAACGTTCTGATAACTGGTTGTTCCAGCGGTATTGGTTTAACAGCAGCACTCATGCTGCATCAAAAAGGCTATCATGTATTAGCAAGCGTCAGATCAGCTAAAGATACCGAGCAATTTTCTCAATATGGAATCAACTGTATACAGCTTGATCTAAACAGTAGTAGCTCAATCAAAGAAGGAGTGGAAGCCGCCTGCAGGTGTTTTAATGGCCGAATTGACGTGTTATTCAATAACGGCGCTTATGGTCAGCCTGGTGCGGTTGAAGATTTGCAACGTGATGTCTTAAAGATGCAATTTGAGACCAATGTGTTTGGCACACAAGAACTCACAAACCTGATTATTGCCCATATGCGCCAGCAAGGTGGCGGTCGTATTATCTATAACAGTTCGGTATTAGGCTTTGTCTCTATGGCGTATAGAGGAGCCTATAATGCTAGCAAATATGCTATTGAAGGTTTGGCGGATACGCTCCGTCAGGAACTGGTTGGCAGTGGTATACACATTAGCCTGATAGAACCGGGGCCTATTACCAGTCAATTTCGTAGCAATGCTTTCAAGCAATACCAGCAACATATTGAGAAAGAAAAAAGTGCTCACCGTGACAATTATCAAGCAATGGAAGAGCGCCTCACCAAATCAGGGCCAGCAGCCCCTTTTACACTGCCCCCGGAAGCAGTAGTAGAGAAATTGCTTCATGCCATAGAAAGTAAACGGCCAAAAATTCGCTATTACGTTACATTTCCAACGTATTTATTTGCCTATTTGAAACGACTGTTACCTCACCGCATAATGGACTGGGTTCTTATCAAGATAGCTCAGGGAGAGCAGCGATAGAGATATTGAGTTTCTAAGCTGATATGACATAATCTTCAATCAAGTGACCTCAAAAGGTTAGAGAAAAAACATGACTAAAATTTCGCGCGATAGCTTGCAATGGCAATCTGCTATTAATACCTTTACCAGTATTATTATCACCGGTTTAATCACCTTATCGCTGATCGCTTACATGCTGTTTAACGATGCGATTGAACACCAGATCCCACAAGGTCCACTCATCATCTACCATGTTATTGCTATTGGACTACTGCTATTGTTCGCTTTTGTTTTCTCCATCCGCTGTTACTACGCTCTATCAAAACCGCTCGATAACCTTGAAAAAATTACGCATGCAATGCCCATGCTATCGTCAAAAAAATACGCCCAAGCAAAAGAAACCTTTGCGGCTGTTGCAACATCATCCGAGCACCGTGAAATTAACCAGCTACAGGATGCCACTTACCAACTTAGTAGTCTGCTGGAACAATTAGATAACGACATTTATGAACGAACACAATCGGTCCACTATAAAAATATCGAGTTAGAAAACGAACGTGACTTTATTAAAAACTTATTAGATACAGCACAACTCATCATATTAACCATTAATGATAAGATGGAAATCACGCTTTTTAACGATTATGGCGAAAAAGTAACGGGATTTGTTGAAGACAAGATACTGAAGAGCGATGTCTCACGCATGTTCCCTGCAGGCAACTGGACAGAGGCACAAATGTTATTTAATGAGCTACTGGCAGACAATATGGCCATTGCTCAACAAGATGCTGAATTGATTGATACCGATGGTCATATCAAACAAATTTCCTGGCTACATTCCCGGATAAAGAATCACCACCACCATGCTGCCATTTTATCTGTCGGGCTTGATATGACAGAAAAGAAAGAGGCTGAAAAACGCGTGGTCTGGTTGGCTGAACATGATCCTTTAACAGATCTCTGCAACCGCCGTAAATTTACTGAAGAATTTGAAAAATCGCTACAAACGGCTATCCGCTACAGTCACAATAACACCTTGTTATTTCTAGACTTGGATCAATTTAAAGATATCAATGACACCAGTGGCCACCGTGCAGGTGATGAATTATTACAATCTGTTGCTAAAACATTGACCCGAGTCACGCGTTTCACTGACTTAGTTGCCCGTTTAGGCGGTGATGAATTTGCTATTTTGATGCCTGAAAGCGATAAAACAGGTGCTGAAGTCCTAGCGAAAAAAATTATTGCCGAACTCGCTGCCATTCAATTGTCATATGGGGCTGTCAAACATAAAGTATCCACCAGCATTGGTATTGTTCATTACCCATTGCATGATGCCAATATCCATGAACTGTTGGGCTTTGCCGATTTAGCAATGTATAAAGCTAAAGACAGAGGTAAGGGTACGTTCCATACTTTTTCGCCTGATGATAATACGCAAGCACAACTTGAACATCGCGTTTATTGGAAACACCAAATAGAAAATGCCTTAGAAAATAATCACTTTATTCTAAACTACCAACCAATTTTAGATATCAAAACAGCAAAAATCACGCATTATGAAGTGCTTATTAGAATGCGTGAACCCAAAAGTGGTCAAATTAGTCTTCCCGGCAAATTTATTCAAATTGCTGAAGAAGTTGGCCTTATTAATAGGATTGACCATTTTGTACTGCAACGAGGCATTATGCAGCTGGCCAGACTACAACAACAGGGAATTGTAGCCAAATTTGCAATCAATTTATCCGGTGCCGTTGTTGATGACCCTGTGCTAGTCCCATTGTTGAAACGACTTATTAATGAATCTGGCGTAGATCCAAGTGGTCTTATCTTTGAAGTGACTGAAACAACTGCTGTAGCCAATCTGCAGCAAGCGAAAAAAATGATGACCGCCATTAAAGCATTGGGTTGCCGATTTGCTCTTGATGACTTCGGTGTCGGTTTTGCTTCCTTTAATTATATTCGTGAATTGCCTGTTGATATCATCAAGATTGATGGTATTTTTATCAAAGATCTTGATCGAAATGCCGATGATCAACTGTTTGTTAAAGCGCTTGCCGATGTCGCCAGCGGTTTAAACAGAAAAACCATTGCTGAGTTTGTGGAAAATGAGAGAACACTAGAGCTGCTGAGCGAGTTCGGTATTGATTATGCACAAGGCTACCATATAGGGAAGCCCCAATCAGAACCGACTTATGGTGAACCTTGGCTGCCAGCTGAGCAAACCGCTTAATGCTGGCAGCGCTGAAATCATGTTCTCTAACTAAAGTGTAGCTTATCCATTTCTACATCAACGTTAATGACTCCGCCATTGGCAAAACGGCCTGACAAAATAGCTTGGGCAAGCTCATTTTCCAGCTGTTGTTGAATCACTCGTTTTAAAGGTCGCGCACCATACACAGGGTCAAACCCTGCTTCAGCAATTTTATCAAGGGCAGCCTCACTAATTTCCAATGTCATATTATGCTGCTCTGTTAAACGCTGTTTTAATATTGCCAACTGAGTCTCTGCAATGGCATGAATTTCTTCGCGTTGTAACGGATGGAACACCACCACATCATCCACACGGTTAATAAACTCAGGACGAAAATGCTGGCCTACAATGTCCATGACTGCAGCTTTCATTTCATCATAATTCTCTTCGCCGGCTAATTCTTGTATTAAGTTTGAACCTAAATTCGATGTCATGACTATAATGGCATTGCGAAAGTCAACCGTACGGCCCTGACCATCTGTCAAACGTCCATCATCCAGTACCTGTAATAAGATATTGAAGACATCAGGATGTGCCTTTTCGACTTCATCGAGTAAGATAACGGAATACGGTCTACGGCGTACAGCTTCTGTTAAGTAACCGCCTTCTTCATAGCCCACATAACCTGGTGGCGCGCCCACCAGTCTGGATACAGAATGCTTCTCCATAAACTCGGACATATCAATCCGAACCATCGCTTCTTCTGTATCAAATAAGAAACTTGCTAACGCCTTGCAGAGCTCAGTTTTACCAACCCCCGTTGGACCTAAAAACAAAAATGAACCATTCGGGCGGTTGGGATCAGACAGCCCCGCTCGTGAACGTCTAATTGCGTTAGACACTGAGGTGACGGCTTCATTTTGTCCCACGACACGAAGGTGTAATGCATCATCCATTTTAAGCAATTTCTCTCGCTCACCTTCCAACATTTTAGAAACAGGGATACCTGTCCATTTAGAGACGACTTCAGCAATTTCTTCTTCACCGACCTTATTTCTAAGCAGGGTAAAGTCTTGCATTTCTGCCTGGGCAGCCGTTTTGAGTTGCTTTTCAAGTTCTGGAATTGTGCCATATTGCAGCTCAGACATTTTGGCCAAATCACCATTCCGATTGGCAGCTTCAAGCTCTAGCCTCGCCTTTTCCAGATTACCTTTAATATCCTGACTACCATGGAGTAATGCTTTTTCTGACTTCCAGACTTCTTCCAGATCTGCGTATTCCTTAGTCAGCTTTTCCATCTCTGCTTCCAGCGTTTCTAAACGCTGCTTTGACGCATCATCGGACTCTTTTTGTAAGGCAACGCGTTCAATTTTAAGCTGGATCAAACGACGCTCCATTCTGTCTAATGCTTCTGGTTTTGAATCAATTTCCATACGAATGCGGCTTGCAGCCTCATCAATCAGATCTATCGCTTTATCTGGCAACATTCGATCACTGATATAACGGTGTGACAAGGTAGCAGCGGCGACAATCGCAGGGTCTGTAATATCAACCCCATGGTGAACTTCATAACGCTCACTCAAGCCCCGTAAAATAGCGATAGTTGCTTCGACACTCGGTTCACCCACTAAGACCTTCTGGAATCGACGCTCTAATGCCGCATCTTTTTCAACGTATTGACGATATTCATCCAGCGTTGTGGCACCTATACAATGCAATTCACCGCGGGCCAAGGCTGGTTTAAGCATATTGCCAGCATCCATGGAGCCTTCAGCTTTACCAGCACCAACCATGGTATGAATTTCGTCAATAAACAATATAATCTGGCCTTCTTGTTTTGCCAGATCTTTTAATACTGCTTTTAAACGTTCTTCGAAATCACCACGAAATTTAGCACCGGCAATCAACGCCCCCATATCAAGTGACAGAACCCGCTTTTGTTTCATACCTTCAGGCACTTCACCATTGACAACCCGCTGTGCCAAACCTTCAACAATGGCCGTTTTACCGACACCGGGCTCACCAATTAAAACCGGGTTATTTTTAGTTCTTCTCTGTAATACTTGTATGGTTCTACGTATTTCGTCATCACGCCCGATCACTGGGTCAAGCTTGCCGTTTTCTGCACGCTCTGTCAGATCAATAGTATATTTATCAAGCGCTTGACGCTGTTCTTCTGCATTCTGATCCATGACTTTTTCTCCCCCACGGATTTTATCTATCACCGCTTCAATATTGGTTTTATTACCGCCATGAGCGCGCAGTAACTCACCAGTCTGCTTCTTATCTTCTGCTACAGCAAGAACAAAAAGCTCACTTGAAATATAGCTATCCTCACGTTTGTGCGCCAGTTTCTCTGTTTGATTAAATAAGCGCGCAAGCTCCTGTGATATATGTATTTCACCTGAGTCACCTTCAACCTGCGCCATGCGGTCAAGTTGGTTTTCCAAGGCTGATGTGTATGCTGCCACATCAACGCCAGATTGAGATAACAGTGGTTTCACCGTACCCGATTGTTGCTGTAGCAATACCAACATAAGATGAGCAGGCTCAATAAACTGGTGATCACGCGAAAGGGATAGGCTCTGTGCTTCACCGAGTGCTTCTTGAAACTTGCTTGTCAATTTTTCAAACTGCATTCAAATTCACCTTAAATATATGTGTGAATTATAGAATGGGGGAGGAAAGACCTAAATTCAAGTCCTTTTACTGCACATCCCTTATCTTTCGATGCTGACTTTAATGGCATGTAATAAAGAAGACACCGTTTGCTCGTCTGGCTCTATAGGCTCAGCTAAAGTTAATCGCGTATGGCTGGGAATAAAAGGGGCGAGAAAAACCTGCCCCTCACAACGAACGTCATCGATTCTAACAGGGTAAATAGTGGCCCCTGACCAGCTAGCCAGGCGAGCGACGCCTCCTTTCAACGGTCGCGGCGGGTCAGAGTCTAAATGAATCTTGCCATGAGGAAATAAGGCTATCACTTCGCCGTCTTTAAGCGCTTTTAGTGCCTGACGCAATGCTGTCTCTGATTTACCTGTCCTATCAACAGGAATACAACCTGCTGCTTTGAAGAGCCTGTTTAGCACGGGACGTTCATATTCTTCCCGAGCGATTAGAAAACGTAAAGGCCGCTCACTCGCGGCAACAAGCAATAATGGATCTAGGCCGGAAACATGATTTGCTACCACAATGGCAGCACCTTGTTCAGGTAATGGAATTCGCGTAGCTGGTAAATGGTGGAGATATTGACATAACAGACGCACTAGGCCATCAATTTTATTAATATGTTTACCACCCCAATCCGCTTGAGCTGCCCGTTGACCAAGCCGAGCTAAGACTATAATGCCGACAACCAGCAGCAGTAGTAGCAGCCACACCATCGTTAGACGTTGAAAGGCTTAGGATCGCCAGCACCAACACGAACAATTTCAGGCATATCATCGACAAATTCAATGACGGTCGTTGGTTCATTGCCACAAAACTCACCATCTATGATTAAGTCAACCTGTTTACCAATGCGATCAGCGATGTCAGCAGCGTCTGTCATTATCTCGGTCTCATTGGGCATAATAAGGCTAGAACTCATCAACGGTTCATTCAACAGCTCAAGCAAATCCAACGCAATCCTATTATCTGGAATACGTAAGCCTATTGTTTTACGTTTTGCATGTTGCAAACGGCGTGGCACTTCTTTGGTTGCTGGCAGAATAAAGGTATAAGCACCCGGTGTTTGATTTTTGATGATTCTAAATACTGCATTATTAACTTTTGCGTACGTTGATAACTCGGACAAGTCCCGACATACCAAGGTGAAGTTATGCTCATCATCTAATTGACGAATACGCCGAATGCGTTCCATGGCACTTTTATCACCTATCTGACAACCTAAGGCATAGCCGGAATCAGTGGGATAAACGATTAAACCGCCGCGTTGAATAATCTGACAAGCCTGATCAATCAACCGTTTTTGAGGGTTTTCTGGATGTATATGAAATAATTGACTCATAGGACGTTATGACTGTCTTGATTTAAAGTGTAACCGGATCATACACAAATCAGTGGATCATGCCTATTTATCATGCAGTCAGCCTTACCATGTGGACCAGATAGGTGTCACCGATTCTGGCATCGGGTTGAGTCTCCCTAATTCTATCCATGTATTATCAGGCGAATGGAAGTCGGAACCACAGGATGCCAATAGGGAAAAATCATTCGCATATTTAGCCAGTGTTTTAATTTCTTCTGGGTGTTGTCGACCTGACACCACTTCCAGACCAGCACCACCGTAATCTTTAAACTCAGACAAAAGTCGTTTTAATTTACTTGCTGTCATTTTATAACGTGCGGGATGAGCTATCACAGCCTGTCCTCCCGCCTGCTTAATCCAGTCTGTCGCTTGTTGTAAACTGGCCCACGAACTTGTCACATAACCCGGTTTATTTTTGACTAAGTAGCGTTTAAAGACACCATTCAAACTATCGGCATAGCCTTTTTCGACCAGAAACTGGGCAAAATGTAAACGCCCCAACATAACGGGTGAGGCATAGCGACTCGCGCCTTCTAATGCACCAGGAATTCCGGCTTGTTCCAGATGCTTTGCTATCTGCTGTGCACGCCTGACGCGATAATCACGAAGTTCTGTTAGTCCGTGTTGCAAAGCCGCATTATTCTTATCGATATTCAAACCAACGATATGAACGTTGCTTTTACCCCATGTAGCAGAAATTTCCACTCCAGAGACCAACGTTAGTCCTGCGCTTTTAGCGGCAAACTGAGCTTCTGCTAAACCTTCAGTACCATCATGGTCAGTCAATGCCAACACATCAACGCCTTGTTGCACCGCCCTGCTAACTAACTCTTTAGGGCTTAAACTGCCATCAGAAGCACTGGAATGTGTATGTAAGTCATAACAAGTCATAAACAGTATTTTACGTTAGAATAGCGGCTATAGCAGAAATATATAGTGAGTATTGATGAAACTGTTGTTTGACTTTTTACCTATTGTGCTGTTTTTCATCGCTTATAAATACGGTGGTGGCATTTATCATTGGAATGGTCAGGAATATGAAATTGCGGGTATCTATGTCGCAACAGTGGTTATGATCATAGCCAGTATTATACAAACAAGCTATAGCTGGTTGCGCCATCGGAAAGTTGAAAAGTCTCACTTAATTACGCTTGTCTTAGTACTACTATTAGGTGGCGCAACTGTCTGGCTACAAAATCCGGATTTCATAAAATGGAAACCAACTGCCGTCAATTGGTTATTCGCTGTGGTCTTTTTATTTGCTCAACTGTTTACTGATAAATCGTTACTGGAACGGATGATGGCCGAACATATCCAACTACCTACGACGATCTGGCGTCGTCTCAATACAGCTTGGGTATTATTCTTTATCGGATCCGGTATCGCTAATTTATATGTTGCTTTTAATTTTGATGAAGCGACTTGGGTAAACTTCAAGCTGTTTGGCCTGTTAGGCTTGACGATATTATTTGTTATCGGGCAGTCAGTCTATTTGACTCGCCATGCTATTACGTTGGAAGATTCTAAGGATCATACAGACTCACCGTCAGACAAGGACCATTAACCATGCTTTATGCCATTATGAGTCAAGATGTAGAAAACAGCCTGCCACAACGGTTAAAAGCACGACCTGCCCATCTTGCCCGTTTAACTGAATTGCAAACACAGGGGCGGCTAATACTCGCTGGCCCACATCCAGCAGTCGATTGTGAAGATCCTGGCGAAGTTGGTTTTACCGGCAGTCTAGTAGTGGCAGAATTTTCTGCTTTGGAAGAAGCTCAACAATGGGCAGATGACGACCCCTATATTGCAGCGGGGGTCTATGACAAAGTAACAGTCAAACCCTTTAAAAAAGTACTACCATGAATACAACTTTTGAACGCCTTGAATCTGCACTCTCTAGCCTAAACCCAGCGCATCTGACTATTCAGGATGATAGTGCGCTTCACGTAGGTCATGCTGGCAATCAGGGTGGTGGCCACTACACTATTACTATTGTTAGTTCTGTCTTTGAAGGTAGATCGTTAATACAACGTCATCGATTGGTTTATGAATCTGTTGATAGCTTAATGTCTGGCGAGATTCATGCCTTGAGCATCACAGCCAAAACACCGGCCGAGTTTTCTGACTATAAAAGCTGACTAGACTGTGGCAGACAGTAATAAAGCGAAAAATGCTACTTTCCTCCAACAACTGGAAAGGCAACGTTTACTGAAAGACTGCCGCCGCCCCATCGACCTAAGAGGAAAAGTCGTTGGCGAGTGCCACGCTTATGACATTGCCGGTCTGACGCATTTTTTAGATGACCGTGGTTATCTACTTGTGAAACAGCTCATGTCACGTTTTGAAAACCGCTACACAATCGGTGTCTATGAAACGGTGTTCAAAGCAGTCAGGATATTAAAAAACCAACCGCAAGAAACGACAACAAAACTGAAACCCGCGGTCCTTACTTGCGATGAAAATCACGTTCAATTGATATCTCTGGGTAATCAACTGCAGCGTAAAGAATCACGTATTGTTTATTCAACGAATGTTGAACTACGTTTTGGTGAAATGTTATTTCAAGGTACGACGCTCGATATTGCGTCTGAAGCAATACGCATTAGTCTCAAACGTATCTATACCCTTGAGCAGGGCGATGTTGTTCTTGTCAGTTTGCCAGAACTTTCACCGCTGGATAGTAAACTACTGACAAATAATCCCTATCAAGTGACTAAAGTTGAACATGATGAACGACGGAGTCAACTTGTCCTATCACTGACAGAACAGGCTTCAATAGAGTTTGTACAATGGCTGAAAAGTTGGTTAGAAAAACAACATCAGCGTCTTAAATTTGATGTTGATCATCAGTTAATGAATATTGTCAGTCAGCTTTATTTACGTCTTTATAACGCCGTCAGTCAACAAGCTTTTCTCTGGCTAACTCTTCCCTTACAAGCAGATTCAATTGCTGCTATCCACTTCAATAAACTCGCCGAACGTACTATAAAGCCATTATTCAATGACAACGGTAAGCTTGAGTTGTCACGGCTTCCTGTTTGGCAGGTCTGTCACACGCCTTCCTCCCGTTATTTAGCCTTTATTTATTCTGAGGAGGATAGTAAAAGAAGTGTCTTTTGTAACTGCAATGACGCATACAAACTCGCTCAGATCCTTAATTTGCATCAGGTCAAGTCAGGCCATTTATTTTTGCTACAAAATCATCTGCTTAGTGATAGAGAAAATGTCATTGAAACGACAGATACTGCTGATTTGCCTGCAAGTCTACTTCAACAATTCTCTACTGTTGACACGTTAGTTACCGTCACGGATATTAGTGAATCAAGTCGCAATTTAGCACAATTTAAGGATGTAGCAGCGATTGAGTCAATAAGCATTGAATCAAATGAAAAACATCCTCTGCATTTGCCACCACCTACTACTTTAACAAATCATATTGCTCGTAAAACGCCCCGGTTTATTATCAAGACAGATATCGAAACCGATGTGTTTGGCCAACGCTATAAAGTGATAACGAATGATGTTTCCGAATTTGGCATGTCGATTAGTTTGCCTGGCCACGTCACTGTCAGTGAGGGATCCATCCTTCGCATCAATTTTATTCGTTGGCAAGGTCAAACGAAAAAAGTAAAACTCGATCGTGTGCCATATACGGTTCAAAGCATGCAGTATTGGGAAGGTATCACTACGCTTGGTTTGGAACGAAATACTTACGCCTGTGGCGATAAGCTGAATCACTTCTTTGCTACCAGCTTGGAAAAAAATAAAGATCAGTTGATAGTAGATAAACATGATGCATTACTTAGCCAAGCGTCATCATTTTTCAACCAACACTTAGCTCAGAACATAAGTAGCATTCCCTTTTATATGGCTAAAAACCGCGCACATCAGCGTTTGATACAAGCGGTTGCCAGCAGTCTAAATAATCATGCTACTGACCATCTACCTTTATGGCAGGCCATACAAGCGCGAGCTAATGCTTTGGCTGATTTACTCAGGCTCGTGAAGGATACAGGTGAAAAAACCCTGAGTTTTGGTTTGTATTGTTATCAGGGCGGCAACAACCATTGGATGGTAAAGATGGATGCTGATTTTAGTACGGCAGAACAAAAATCAATGTTTATCAACCGTGCATTATTAGCACAACAACGGCGATTTTTTCACTGTACTTTGTCGAGTATTCAGCCTGATATTACAGCCGAAACAGATCTAAACCAGCTACTTAGCCGATTGCGTCATCAAAACGCTAATAATGTCAGACACATTAAAGATATTGTACACAGTCTGTTTGCCATAGGTGAACTAACCGATATCACAACGATTTTGCAAAACGCTTTCCAGCCTAGTAAAGCTCATCAACAATAACATCACTCTGAATCAACGAGTGATAGACAACTAAGCCGCTATCATCATCTTATCAAGCCATACTGAGCCCGTCAGTGTATTGCCACGTTTTTCCGTATCATTACCAATCGCTTGAATTTTCATAAACATATCACGCAAATTACTGGCAATGGTAAATTCATCAATAGCGTATTGTATTTCACCATTCTCTACCCAAAAACCAGCAGCACCCTGAGAATAATCCCCTGTCACAATATTTACTCCCATCCCCATGGTTTCTGTTACCAACACACCGGTTCCCATTTCTTTTAACATCATCGGCAGATCTAACGCACCACCATCAATTGTTAAATTATGGACACCACCAGCATTAGCAGTTGTTTGCATATTAAGCTTGCGCGCTGAGTAGCTATCTAATATGTAGCCCTGTAAAACCCCCTCACGGATAATATCTCGCGCTGAGGTTGCTACACCTTCATTATCAAACGCTGCGCTGCCAAGCCCTTTTAATAAATGAGGCTGTTCATGAATGTGCACAAAATCCGGGAAAATTTGCTTACCTAAATGATCCAATAAAAAAGAGGACTGCCGGTATAAAGCCCCACCGCGAATTGCAGCAGTCAGTTGTCCAAACAACGAAGGAGCCAATTCAGCAGCAAAAATAACGGGATAATTGCCGGTTTTTATAGGCCGCGCCCCTAACCGTTTTATTGTATTATTAGCAGCTCGTCGACCAATAACTTCAGGTGGTGCAAGATCATTGGCATCTCTTGCCATGTCATACCAGTAATCACGCTGCATACCTCTGTCATCTTTGGCAATCAAAGCACAGGAAATAGTGTGCCGTGACCCTAAAACACTACCCAAGAAACCATGACTATTCGCATAAACTCGGCCACCTTGATAATTAGAAACAGATGCCCCTTCTGAATTGGTCACGCGTTGATCAACATCGAAACCAGACTGTTCACAGTTGGTCGCAAGCATAATCGCCTGTTCTGCCGACAATTCCCAAGGATGAAATGTTGATAATTCAGGAAGATTATCAGCCATCAATGCTTTATCTGCTAGTCCGACACAATCGTCTTCCTGGGTGTGTTTAGCAATACGGCAGGCTGCTTCAACAGCATCTTTAATTGCGCTTTCTGATAAGTCAGTGGTGCTTGCCGATGCTTTTTTATGGCCAAAAAATACGGTCAAACCAAGACTGGTATCATTATCATGTTCCAAGGTTTCTACTTCACCTTGCCGCACAGTCACTGATAAGCCTTTGCCATGACTCACTCCCGCCTCAGCCTGGCTGGCACCCTGTTTTTTGGCATGGTGCAAAGCAACTTCTGCTGCCTGTTCTAATTCTGTGTTATCCACTGGATTTGTCATTAACTTATGATCCCTACTTTTTTATTACAACTTTAGATTGCTTTACTGTCTGTGTCGCGATTGCTACAGATAGGACAGTCAGGATTTTGTCTTAAGCGCATCTCACGCCAACTCATTGTTGTAGCATCGAGAATAAGGAGACGGCCTGACAACGTCTCACCTGTCTCTACGATAAGCTTGATGGTCTCAACCGCTTGAATACTACCAATAATTCCCAACAACGGTGCCAATACACCCGTTTCAGAGCAGCTTAAACCAAGTTCGCCATTATTTTGATAAACACACTGGTAACAAGGTGACTCTGGTACACGGGGATTATACACGCTGACTTGCCCTTCCATTCGGATTGCAGCCCCCGACACTAACGGTACTTTTAATTGTTGAGTCACGTCATTTAACAGAAAACGACTGGTAAAGTTATCGGTGCAATCAACAACGACATCGGCCTGTTCAACAAGGTCATATAGTGCCTCGCCGTCTAATCGTTTACTTACGCTTGTCAGTTGACACTGAGAGTTGATCGCAGCAATGCTAGCCGCGGCTGACTCCACTTTTAACCGGCCGACATCCTGTTCACCATGAATGATCTGCCGTTGTAGATTGGAAATTTCAACCGTATCATCATCAACTAAGGTTAAGCTACCCACCCCTGCTGACGCGAGATACATAGCCACTGGAGAACCAAGGCCACCAAGGCCAATAACAACAACATGGCTGTCCAGCAATTTTTGTTGGCCTGCAAAATCGATTTGTGACAGAGACAACTGGCGACTGTAACGTAGTAATTGATCGTCGTTCATGCTGAAAGTGCTACCTAATATAATCGCTTAATTATAACGTGAGTTGACCTATTGTAACGCGATCATTACCACCATAATCCTGATAACTAGTAACATTATTAAAGCCTTGACCTTGCATAATCGCTGCGACTGACTGTGCTTGCTGATGACCATGTTCCAGCAACAGCCAGCCCTGTTGTCTTAAACAGATTGCAGCCTGCTCAACAATCAACCGGACATCGTCAAGACCATCACAGCCAGAAACCAGAGCCTGTTTAGGCTCAAATTTTACGTCACCTTGCTGCATATGCGGATCATCTTGTTCTATATAGGGTGGATTACTGACAATAATATCCAGGCTATTACTTGCTATTGCAGCCAGCCAGTCGCCCCGCCAAAAACACACATTGTCAATTTGATTCTGTTTAGCATTAGCCATGGCTATATTCAACGCTTGAGGTGAATAATCACAAGCGAAAAAATGTGTTTGTGGCCGCTCTGATGCCAAAGCCAACACGATTGCACCACTTCCCGTTCCCAGGTCTGAAACCCAGATATCATCTGTTATTTTCTCCAACGCCTTTTCCACTAATAATTCAGTGTCTGGCCTTGGAATTAATGTATGTTTATTGATCTGTAAGTTAAGTGTCCAAAAACCTCGTTGCCCGGTTAAATGCGCAATAGGATGACCTCGCTTACGTAACTCGAGCAAGGCTAGTAACTCTGTTTGCTGCTTTTGGGTTAATGCTTTTTCAGGCCAGGTATAGAGATAACTTGTGGAGCATGATAAAACATGTGCTAACAACAGCTGGCTATCAATATTCGGGCTTTCTCCATTTCGCAATTGTTGTTTACTAAAAGACAAGGCCTCACTAATAGTAAACATTTATAAAATAATAACCGCCGCTAGTATAAAAACGATGGCAGCTAACACAAGCAACATCCTATGCAGCTTTGTCACTTGCTTTGTTAACTGCTGTGTTATCTCATTTTCATTAGCAGTCTGATTATTAGTCATCAACTGTTGTTCTATCTGCCTGTTAATCAATGGCTCTATCTGTGATTTAATTGTATTTTCACTATGTTGCTCAATCGTATTATCAATATACTGCATAATATCTTCTGGGAATTGCTGTTGTTGCTCGTAATCTTTCAACAGCTCTTCAGTCAATGTTGTCATTTTAGATTCTAATTGTCGGCCAAAATCATACGTTGCAAGCTCATTACGAATATATTGTGGTAGCTGTTGTTCGATAAGATGAACAACCGCTTGTTCGTCTAAAACAGTCTGCTGCACGGTAGCCTGATTATGCAGTTGTTGCTTTATCGGCAATAACGTCGCTTCTATATGACGTTGGATATATGAGTCTATTTGTTGTTCAATAATAGTTTGACAAACATCCTCCGCAACCTCGTGCATATCATCCCGCAGTTTTTCTACTATTTTTTGCTCTAACGATGAAATATCACTTTCAGTTAACGTCGTTTGATCCGTGTTATTGGTATCAATTTCCATATCTGCTGCCGTAGTCTCTGTTGCAATACTGGCTAGAATAGCCTGTACAACATCCTGTTTCGGCGGTTTGGTTAAGACGGCGTTTGCACCACTAGCTAATGCCTTTTCCTGCTCCAATTCTGCACTGTTTCCCGTACAGATCACCACAGGGACAGTTTTTAACCCCAGATTGGCTCTGATTTCTTTCGTCGCCGTCAAGCCATCCATGCCAGCCATCATGACATCCATAAAAATAATGCTGGGGTTACTATTGTCTTGAAGGTAAGCCAGAGCTTCTTCTGCACTGGCAAACTCAACGACGTCAAATTGCTCTGCCTCTAACAGCCGTTTCAACACAATGCGTGCAACTCGTGAATCATCCACTACAACCGCTGTTTTTTGCATCACCTTCTCCTTACCTTCACTCGCTTATGCGATAGGTGTCTAGATTAACCTTGACGGTTTGCTTGCCTAACATGACAATTTCGCCACTGTAGCGCTGTTGCATATCACTGGCAAACTCAAAAAAATAACTGCGTTGAATCTGCATACGACCACGTTTATTTCTGCGTAGCCGTATTCTTTTCCACGCGACAGTATCATTGAGAAAAGTGAGCCCCAGTTTTTCGCAATGTTTTCTAGCCACTGTTATCGCTTGTTCGGCTACACCACGACTATCCCACCAGAACCAAAGTACTGCCAATAACAATAACAGTGTCAATATGTCATCCATTACCCAGATCCCCCCATTGACTCTGAATAACAGCCAAAGCAGCTATCGCAGCTGTTTCAGTGCGTAATATTCTGGGACCAAAGCGTAAGGCATTAAACCCCGAATTAACCGCCAGATTGATTTCTTCCTCAGTTAGCCCTCCTTCTGGTCCTATCAAAAGACTAACTGACGAGGCTTGACTGAGAGCATTAAAGCCCTGGTTAGCCATTGGATCAAGTACGATACCTTGCCCTAAATCCTGTCTTAACAAAATATTCTCCAGATTATCGACCTCCTCTAACTGTGGTAAGACACTGCGGCCGCTTTGTTCACAAGCACTCACAATAATCCCCTGCCAATGCATCTGTTTCTTGGTACGCCGCTCACCTGATAAATTGACATTGCATCGCGCTGTCATAACGGGAATAACTCTATTGACACCCAACTCTACCGCTTTTTGAATGGCATAATCCATGCGCTCGCCACGTGAAACACCTTGAATCAAGGTGCTCTCAATAGATGATTCGGTGTCAACGGTCACTTGAGTCAGCAGCTGCGCTGAAGACTGCCTTTTTTGCACATCATTCAGTGAAGCTTCAAACTCCAGACCTTTGCCATCGAATAAGTGTATTTTAGCACCTACTTTTAACCTTAAGACTTGTACGGCATGTCTATGGGCTGCGGGTGGTAAGACAACACTGGCATTTTGTAATGGTAATTCTGGACAATAAAATCGTGGTATACGCATGAGTTGTTTTTCTATCAATAACTGGCGCGCCCAGTTTACAGTGTGAACGATGTTTTTAGGAAACGTCTAAAGTAATTGCTATACTCACACTATAATGAATATCGATATTAATCAGCTAAAAGACATCGTGATAACAAGCTGCCAAGCTGAGCTACTACCACGTTATCAGGAGGTAAGAAGAGAATATAAAAGCGATGGTAGTATCGTAACCAAAGCCGATCTCATTATGCAGCAACGGCTTACAGAAGCACTCGCTGACGCTTATCCCGACATAGCATTTTTAGGTGAAGAAATGTCCGTCACCGAACAAACAAACTTGCTCAAGTCTGATCAAGCACTCTGGTGTGTTGACCCTATTGATGGCACTAGTAACTTTGCTGCCGGCCTGCCTTTCTTTTGCGTTTCCCTTGCATTAATCGTGCAACAGCAAATTATATTAGGATTGGTCTATGACCCGATAAGAGAAGAGTGTTTTACCGCGCAAATAACACAGGGCGCTTACTTAAATGGCCAACCCTTGCAAGCAGTCCCTCAAAACCTTGATTTAAGAAAAAGTATTGCACTTATTGACTTTAAGCGATTGCCAACTGAACTATCGACACAACTGTTAGCGCACAGAGCCTACAGTTCACAACGTAACCTTGGTGCCGTTGCTCTTGAAATGTGTTGGATTGCAGCAGGTCGTTGTCATATCTATCTTCATGGCCGCCAACAATTATGGGATTACGCAGCTGCTCAACTAATCCTAACAGAAGCCGGGGCTCAGGTATCAACGCTGGAAGGACAGCCTCTCTATGATGGCCACTTAGAGGTTAAATCAACAATAGCGGCAGCCGACCAGGCACTGTTTGAACAGTGGTCACATTACTTATCCAAACTCGTTATTTAAAATTTTATTGATGCTGTCTTTCATTCAACCCGACTGGCCTGCTGTTTCGGTTAAAGCCTTCACAACTACCCGGCAAGGTGGTGTTAGCCAACCACCCTATGACTCTTTAAACTTAGGCGACCATGTCGGCGATACTGCATTGTCAGTAGAGAAAAACCGTGACATTCTAAATCGACAGGCCCAACTCCCCGAGTCACCACGCTGGCTTAAACAAACCCACAGCACCACCGTGATAAATAGTGATGACTGGTTATCAGGCGCTGAGGCTGATGCCATAATCAGTACGACTGAAAAACATGTTTGTAGCATCTTAACGGCCGACTGTTTACCTATTTTACTGTGTAACCGGCAGGGTAATGCTGTCGCAGCCATTCATGCTGGCTGGCGAGGTCTTGCCAACGGCATCATCGAACAAACTGTGGCCCGGTTTCCCGCTAAAACAGAAGATATGATGGTTTGGTTTGGCCCCGCAATCGGGCCCAATTCATTCGAAGTGGGTGAAGATGTTTTTTCCGCATTCACCACACACTCCCCGCAAAGTAAAACAGCTTTTCGACAAGTTGATAGCAGGCATTACCTCGCTGATCTTTATTTACTCGCTACATTTCGTCTACAGAATTTGGGGATCAACGCCATATATGGCGGTAACTTCTGTACTAAAATGCAACAAGAGCATTTTTTTTCCTATCGCCGGGATCATGACACTGGACGAATGGCTACGATTATCTGGATAGAGCCTAAGTAATCGATACAGAAGCAACTTTTTTAGCGTTGAAATTCATCTAAAAAGCCATAAATAAGGTATGATCTGACGATTATCTAGCGGTCTTGTGGTTTATGGAATTATTACTCTGGGTTATCGGTTTTAGCCTGATTGGCGGTTTGCTAAGCGTCATTTTAGCCTCATCGTTTCTACTCATTTCTGAGCAAACACGCAGTATTACACTGCCTCACTTAGTCAGTTTTGCCATCGGTGCTCTGCTAGGCGCTTCTTTTTTAGGGTTGATTCCACACGCACTCGAACACAAATATCCAGTTGATGCGCATGATATCGGTCTTACTTTATTATTGGGGTTATTAAGCTTTTTCTTATTAGAAAAACTGGTGTTATGGCGCCACTGCCATCACGACCACTGTGATGCACACGTACCAGAACCACGCGATCATAATCATAACCGTAATCAAGCTGCCGGCACACTTATTCTGGTTGGCGACACTATCCACAATTTTGTGGATGGAATTTTAATCGCTGCCGCCTTTTTGACCGATATCCATCTGGGTATTGTGACTGCTTTAGCCATTGCCGCCCATGAAATCCCTCAAGAGCTTGGCGATTTTGTTATTTTACTTCACAGTGGTTTCAAGCGTAAAAAAGCACTGTATTACAATATACTTTCAAGCTTAGGAACCGTTGTAGGTGCCCTTTTAGGGTATTTTGCCCTTAATGACATGCAGCATTTATTACCCTATATTCTGGTTATTGCTGCCTCAAGTTTTATTTATATTGCCGTGGCTGATCTAATTCCAGGCCTTCACGATAAAGTGAAACCGTCAGAAACCCTGCAACAAATTTTACTTATCGCCGCAGGGACCCTGTTTATTTTCATTGCCCATAGCACCTTACACTGAAATTGATGTCACAGCCTGTCCAAAAAATATTGATCATCGGGCCTTCCTGGATAGGCGATATGGTTATGGCTCAATCATTGTTCAAAGTGCTGAAAGAACAGTCACCCGATGTGCAAATTGATGTTTTGGCATTAGCATGGACCAAACCACTATTAGATCGAATGCCAGAAGTAAACAAAGCTATTGCCATGCCTGTCAGTCATGGTGTTTTCGGTTGGTCAATGCGTAAGAAACTAGGTCATGAGCTCAGATCAGAAAATTACGATCAAGCTATCGTCTTACCCAACTCATGGAAGTCCGCCTTAATCCCGTGGTTCGCTAACATACCACTCCGGACCGGCTGGCGCGGCGAAATGCGCTATGGTTTGCTCAATGATATCCGCATTTTGGATAAAGCAAAGTTACCTTTGATGGTGCAACGTTATGTCTCTCTAGGCTATCCAGCCTCTCAGGCGGCAACACCACCAGCTTACCCCATTCCTTTAATGCAGGCCGAAGCGCCAAGCTATAAACTACCAGCGGCTGATAAACGCCTTATCCTTTGTCCCGGTGCAGAATTTGGCCCCGCCAAACAGTGGCCAACGCAATATTATGCAGATGTCGCCCAGCGCCTAATCAACGAAGCTTGGCAAGTGGTCATCTTGGGATCCGAGTCTGACATCGAAACAGCAAACGATATATGCAGTTATATCAAAACGGCCTCTGACAGAACATTGATAAATCTTTGCGGCAAAACAGAATTACAACAAGCTATTGATTTACTGGCAACTGCAGACACCGTCGTCTCCAATGATTCGGGCTTGATGCATATTGCCGCCGCTTTGCAAACACCACTTATTGCCATTTACGGTCCTACCTCACCTGATTTCACGCCGCCATTGGCAGCAAATGCTACTATTTTGCAACTTGATGTTGATTGCGGCCCTTGTTTTCAACGTGAGTGTCCAGAAAAACATCACAAATGTATGCTTCAAATAAGCAGTGAGCGGGTTCTAAAGTTAATTAAGGATAATAATTAGGCCAATCGTATTATGAACAATCAGCCTGATAGCGTATCAACTTACTTGTCTGTTACTCGTATTTATACAGCTCTTGCCAGCTTAGTACTGTCGGTATTTGCTTTTTACAGCGACGACTTGATTAACAGTGATGGCATCATGTACCTGCAAATGGCGCAAGCCTTTCTTGATGGTGGATTCAGTGCAACTCAACACATTTACGATTGGCCTTTTTTCTCCATTTTAGTCGCGGGTCTTCATACAATCAGCTCGCTTTCACTTGAGCTTAGTGCTGTCATCATCAACAGCGGCTTCTTTGTTTTACTGACTGACGCTTTATTACTGATAAGCAGCAAACTGGTTAGCAGTCGAATGCAATTGATAACGGCAGCGATACTTATTCTGAGCTTTTTCCCCATCAATGAATACCGCGATTTTATCGTTCGCGATCTGGGATATTGGGCTTTGTGTAGTGTAGCGCTCTACCAGTTTATTAAATTCCTTGAGCAACCCAAATTACGTACCGCGACATATTGGCAAGTCGCGATTAGTCTCGCCATTTTATTTCGTGTTGAAGGCATTGTTATTCTTATAGCCCTGCCGCTTTATAGCTTTTTTATTTATAAGCCGTTTGATGCAATCAAACATAGTATCCAGCTCAGCTATCTCGTGATTTTGGCAGCTGCTGTCCTTGGTACGATTGTGATTGGTCAGTCAGGGTTAGAAGCAGCGTTTGGTAAATTAAGCTCCCTCACTAACTATACCGATTTTGAGCATTTCTCAAGACGACTGGCAAAAAACAGTGACGTCATCGCTAACAAGGTTCTCAATCACTATTCAGCAGAATACAGCACGATGATTTTAGTTGCTGGCTTATTATATATGTTGCTGTTCAAGCTTATTAATGCATTTTCTTTTTATTACATTGTCTTATCTGGCATTAGTATCTGGCGCGAAAAAAAGCTTCTCGTTAGTGCTATTCAGCCACTTTTTATCTACTTCATTACAGTTAATTTTCTTATCTTAACCGTCTTCTTATTTAAACAATATTTTATTAGTAGCCGTTATGCTGTGATGCTGATAATTGCCTTGCTCATGCTATTTTTGCCCGTCATCACCCAAACAATAGAACGAGCCTGGACACAAAAACATAAACTCATATCCATTCTTATCACTCTGCTCATTGTTGCCAGTGTTATTGACGGTTTTAGCCAATCGAATAGTAAATCATATATTAAAGAAACAGCCCGTTGGGCCAGTGATAATTTGCCCGCAGACACCTATGCACTGACTGATGATCAGTTTATACATTATTATTTTACCAGCCGTACTCCAGACGCTACCTTATGTGTTGGACCAATCTACCAGAAAGCCAAAGACGTTGATTATCGTGGTGTAACAGCTGAACAACATGAAAAATGTCGCCCTTATACAAAACGAGGGTATCACGCCTTTGACTATCTTATTGTTGTTGAGAAGCGTAAACATCATCAGCTCAAAGCCTTTTTAGAAACAGCTAACGTTGAATCACTGTTTGAACTTGACAATAAACGTGGCAACAAAGCCGTTGTCTATAAAATCATGGGCAAACAGTAACGATGCATGAGTTTTTTTCAGCTAACTGGCGCCGTATTTTAGAGCACAATCAATTGGCAAACTTCGATGCCTTTTGGTCTTTAACTACACCTTGGTTTGAAGAACCCAACATTCGCCGAGGAGGCTGGAGTGGGGTCACCAAGATCATTGTTAAAATCGATAATAGTCAACAACAAACCTTGTTCGTTAAACGGCAAGAGAATCATATCAGCCGTACATGGTTACACCCAATAAAAGGGCTGGCTACTTTTGAGAAAGAGTTTCATAATCTACAACGCTTTCACCGCTATGGCATACCCACTTTAACCCCCGTATATTTTGCCAGCCGGCAAGTGGCCGGCAACCGGCAAGCAATCCTTGTGACTGAAGAACTTACAGACTATTTACCACTGGATGCACCTGAGTTAGTCAACGACAGTCGAACAGTATCATTGTCGGAACACCGCCGCCTACTTTTGAGAGCAGTCGCTTCTGTTGCCCGCAAAATGCACCAGCACCATCTGCAGCATAACTGCTTTTATCCAAAGCATATCTTTGTCAAAAAAGAACAGGATTCATGGTCAGTAAAAATTATTGATCTAGAGAAAACAAAACGTACGCTGACAAAACGTGCTGCAGTCATTCGCGATCTTACAACCATGCTACGGCATAGTCCTGACTCCCCACTTAAGGAACAACTTTATTTTTTAAAGGCCTATAGGGGTGAAGAAAAACTCACTAATTCGTCACGACAACTCATTAAAGCTATCCAATCGAAAATTGCTGCCAAGAAGGGACGTCATTAAATTCTATGACTAACTATTCTGATGACAAATATGTATTACAACTCTGTCATGGCTATCAAATGCCTTTCCTTGATGTAGCCAGACAATACGCCAACTTATTTGCTGGCAGTCGCTATAAAGTCATTACAGTTTATTTGACAGGCCAAGAAGATGAGCACATTGCCAAACAATCGGCATCGGACGAGGTAATCTTTCTGGAGTACAACTCAAAAGATATAAGAGGACTGAAACTAAAACAGATAAAACAATTAAAGCGACTGCATCAGCAATACTCATTCAGTTTTGCCATCGCCCATCGTTATAAGGCCATTTATATACTGCAATTTATCAAAGGACTCCCGGTTATCGGCGTCAATCATGCCTTTGATGTGTATCAAAACCCTACTCGGCGCTGGTTTACTACTCTATGCCAGAAGAATCTATATCTGCTCGGTGTATCCAATGCGATCCGTGACAATATTAGACAACAACTCCCTGCTTTCCCATTGCAGAATATTCAAACACTCTATAACCGTGTCGATAGCGAGCAGGTTCAACAATTACAACTTGATAAGATACAGGCAAGACATGCTTTAAAACTACCCAACGACAAATATATCTTTGCCAATGTTGGTCGCCTGCATCCTGATAAAGATCAAAAAACGCTCATCGATGGTTTTTCGTTAATTGCTCGACAAATACCCGATGCCATCTTGGTTATTATAGGCAGAGGTAAACTTGAAGATAAGCTCAAACAACAGATCACATCATTGGGTTTAACGGAGCGGGTTTTTCTGCTTGGCGTCGTGCCTGATGCCGCTAAATACTTTCGAGCATTTGATAGCTTTGTTTTATCCTCTGATCATGAACCCTTTGGCATGGTTCTATTGGAGGCCATCCTAGCCGACTTACCTATCATTGCCACTAATGCAGCTGGTGCTAAAGAAATCGTCGCTGATAAAACCTGTTTATTTGATGTCGGTGATAGCCATCATCTGTCAGCACTGATGATTAAAGTGCACCAGATGGATGATGAACGTCAGCAAAAAAGTTGTCAGCAAAATCAGCAACATTTGACTAATTACTTCACTGACCAAGCAGTGAAGAAAGCCTTCTGGCAGCTTGATTTCATCAAAGACATCACTTCACAATAACGATAATGACGTAACTCAGCATTGCTATTTATTTATCAAACGCCAAAATACTACTGTTCTTGTTATAATCCCAGCTTAGCTAACCCATAAAAGAATAATACGACTATGATAGTTTTAGGCCTTTCAGGTGCAGTGAATCACGATGCCTCCGCTGCTCTTTATATCGACGGAAAACTGATTGCTGCAGCCGAAGAAGAACGTTTTTTACGTGATAAACATGCCAAAGGTAGAATGGCCTACCATGCTACCCAGTTTTGTATGAAACAAGCAGGCATCACGCCAAAAGATATTGATGTTGTAGCTTTTCCTTATGCTGAAATTGATCTGACATCACCCGCTCGCTGGCATTATGCCAAACGTTATTGGTATGCACCCGATCGTGGTCTAACGGCAATCCTCAATGGTAACCGCCGATATAAACGTAACTACAACAATGTTATGAAAATGCTGGATGATCTGGGTATAGGCAGCGATCGTGTGAAATTTGTGCCTGTTGAACATCATTTAGCACATGCAAGCAGTGCTTACCATTTGAGTGGTTTTAAAGAAAAAACAGCGATCATTGGCATTGACGGTAAAGGTGAATACGCCACCACCTTCTTTGGCTATGGTGAAAATGGCAAAATTCATAAAATCAAAGAATTTTATGATCCCGACTCGCTCGGCGGTATGTATGGTGCTCTGACCGAATACCTGGGTTTCGAAATGCTTGATGGTGAGTTTAAAGTCATGGGTATGGCACCTTATGGCGATCCCAACCGTTTCGACTTTTCGCAACTCATCGATTTCCACGATGGTGAATTTAAAGTCAATACTGAACTGGTCAATACCCTCGGTATCAGACGTTATAAAAAAGATGGCAAAGGTTACTATTTTAGTAAAAAGCTTCTGGAATGGTTAGGCCCTATGCGTGATGGCGATGAAATTGATGACCCTTACATTGATTATGCCGCCAGCATTCAGAATTTATTAGAAAAGACAGCCTTGCATCTCATTGATTATTATCTTGGTGACATTATTAAAGAAACCGGCAAAGTGTGTTTTGCAGGTGGTGTTGCCCTTAACGTCAAGCTTAACCAACGTATTATTGCCATGCCCGGCGTGAAGGAGTTATTTGTTCAGCCAGCAGCAAGTGATGCCGGAACTGCGATTGGCGCTGCCAGTTATGCATCAGAAATGGCTGGCGTTCCAGTCGAGAAAATGGAACATGTCTATCTAGGTCCTTCCTATACAACTGAAGAATGTATCGCAGCTTGCGAAGCCTATCCACAAGAAGTGAACTGGCAGAAACTTGATAATGTTTGTGAGCAAACAGCTGCTATTCTTAATGATGGCAATCCCGTTTCCTGGTTCCAAGGCCGTATGGAGTTTGGGCCTCGCGCTCTGGGTAACCGTAGTATTTTAGGGAGTCCCAGCCATTCCGGTGTTGCCGACCGTATCAATGCTCAGATTAAATACCGTGAACGTTGGCGCCCGTTTTGTCCAAGTATGCTCGATACGATAGCGCCAGAAATTTTACAAACTGACCACCCAAGTCCATACATGACGTTTACTTTTGATGTCGCTGAGGAATGGAAATCACGTATTCCCGAAGTGGTGCATGAAGATGGCACTGCTCGGGCTCAAATTGTCACCCAAGCAACAAATCCCCGGTATTATCAGTTATTACAAGAAATGGAAAAGCTCACCGGTAACGGGGTGCTACTCAACACGTCATTAAATCGTCGCGGTGAGCCAATGGTTTGTAGCCCTACTGATGCCTTAAATATGTTTTTTGGCTCAGATCTTGAGTATTTGGTTATGGAAGATCTTCTCATCAGTAAAACCTAAGTTTCACTAATCACTAACAAGACGTGGCTATCATTCCGAGCATGCTGAAATAAGTATGATAACTCCATTGTCTTTTTTCTGTTGGCAGTGATAGTAGTTCACTGCCAGCAAAATATAATAATAAACCTATAGTTATCAGCGCCTTCGCACGTAGCTCAGTCATTAATATGACCTGCAAATATTAATAAATGATCCTTTCCTATTTATCAAAATTTTGGCTGCCTACCACTATAAAATCCTCCTCTCTATCTAGCCAAATATAGGAACTATCTATTAAGAAAAGTTTCTATATAAATAAGGACTGATTCATATGGTCGCAGCGTCAGGTGCATGCTAAGTCATCCATTTATAGAGAGCTAATTCTAAAAGATGCCTGACCAAATTTGATTTTGAACTTCCTAAAGAAGAATGAGTAATAAATTCATAAAATTTGCACTGCAACGTTGAGTTAATAATCAGTCACCGCTACTGAAAGATAAGAGTAGAGGGTTAATAGCCTGCAGCTAGCAGTGACCATAATATTTTCTTCAAGGAGGTGCTTTACCATGAAAAAATTATTAATCAATATCAGGTACTGGATAGCACCACTATTAATTTTAGTGACGCTTGGAGGTATCTTACTAGGTGGCATGTTTGTTTGGATAGGTGTAGCACTATTTGGTGTCGGCATTATCCTTGATACTATAACTATGCCTTTTCATACAGCTGGTGCTGGATTCGATGAACATGGTGAAACATACGGTATCCAAGCATTACAAAACGCTGTGATGTATATTATGTTACCTGTATTTGTTTTATTACAAGTAGCGTTAGCATGGCGTGTTTACCAATATGTTGATGGTGTTCCAATCGAAACAATGATGTTAGGAGTAATCCCCGTTCAAATGGGTATTACTGGTTGGCAACTAGTTGGTGCAGTATTATCAACCGGTATCTTTGCCGGTATTGGTATTATCTATGGGCATGAGTTAGCTCATACTAAAGGCTTTAGCTTCATTATTTCTCGTTTAATCATGGGCTTAAGCGGGTCTGCACACTTCAGTTATGCTCATGTATACAACCATCACTTAGAATTGGGACATGAAGATGATCCTGCCACATCACCACGTGGCCGTTCTATTTACAGACACTTCTGGTTGTCCCACATGGGTCAATCAAGGTTCTTATATAAAATGGAACGAACACGGTTAGCAAAATTAGGCAAACCACTTATTTCTTTCCAAAACCGTTGGATCCGTGGTTACTTCATGAGTTTACCAACGGTTGTCCTATTCACATGGGCAGGTGGTCCTATCGGTATTGCTTGCATGTTCCTAGTATGGACAATCTCTAATTTCGAGTTAGAAGCATTGAATTACATGGAACACTATGGTCTGATCCGTGAAAAAGGTGAACCAATAGACTACCGTCACTCTTGGGACAACAGTAACATATTTACTTCTTGGTTCTTCATTGAAATCGGTCGTCAAGCTGACCACCATGACCGCGGCGAAACACATTTCTGGGAATTAGATGATGTGGGTGCGCCTGACGGACGTTGGGGTTACTTTACAGAGTTCACATGCGCTCTGATCCCACCGCTATACCATTCAATTATGAAGAAAAAACTAGCGACATGGGATAGAGATCTTGCTACTGAAGGCGAACTTGAAATAGCTAGAAGAATCAATGAACAAGCGGATTACACAATGCCGGAGGATAATGAGTCTTACGGTGTTATCTAATACTCGCCTTATCGACACGCACTGCTCGGGGGGATGACACCCCCTCCCCCCGAGCGGTTTTGAGGTCTAAATAGATGCTTTTTTGATTATATATTCCTGCAGTGGCTCATTTTCTGGATATTCGCGATCTATTAAGATCATAAAACGGTTCCATTTCCGCTCTATCTTTTTACGACCAAAATAACGACAGTAACTACTGATAGGAATAATATCTGAATTACCGATGTTATCAATAATAATCGCTTGTCCTTCGTCGTCACCTTGTCGCTGATAAACAATATTTTTAGGCTTTAACGTCATTGTCATAACATTTTGCTTGAGCAAATATTGCTTTAACAATACTAATGCTTTAGCTAAGCCTTGCTGATTTTGTTCAGTCAGCTCAGTCGACTGGAAATAATATTCTAATGTTTTAGCTACATGACCATCACTATCACGCACTAAATCAAACACCGCACCTTGCCCCTTACTTGTGGACACATTGCCATAGAATTTTGGCAGCATCTGCCAATCGATATCTTGTTTTTGCAGTAGCTTGTAATACGCCTGTTCACGGCGTGTTTCTTCAACGCCCCGGTTAACCACAACTTTAATACAACGAGAATCATCCTCTGGATGGACATAACACTCACGATGCAGGCCTTTACCAATCATCTTCTCCGGCTGTAGTTCAATCATGGCTATAGCCTTTTGGATTTGTTGACTGCCAACGCCATGCATCCCTCATCATTTCATCCAGTCCTTTTTGTGCTTGCCAGCCCAATTCATCATTAGCCAATGATGGATCAGCATAACTTTCTGCGATATCTCCCGAGCGTCGTGCCACAATATGATATGGAATCTTGTGGCCACATGCTTTTTCAAAAGCACTAATCACTTCCAAAACACTAAAACCTTGACCGGTGCCAAGATTATAGGCCCTGCACGATCCTGTCTCTTCAGTTGATTCAACAGTTTGTGCCTGTAACGCTTTTACATGTGCTTTTGCTAAATCGACGACATGAATATAATCACGCACACCGGTACCATCTTTCGTTGGATAATCGCCACCGAAAACCGATACTTTATCGCGCTCGCCAATCGCTACTTGTGCCACATAGGGCAGTAAATTATTAGGAATACCATTGGGGTTTTCACCAATCAATCCACTTTTATGAGCACCCACCGGATTAAAGTAACGTAAAAGCATTACGTGCAGCGACGAGGTTGCAGTGATGTCACGTAATATCTCTTCAATCATTAATTTAGTGCGACCATACGGGTTTGTTGCCGTTAAAGGGAACTCTTCTGTTACCGGCACTACCTTAGTATCACCATAGACGGTGGCGGAAGAACTGAATACCAGCTTTCTTACCAAAAATTGCTGCATTACTTCCAATAACACCATAGTGGATACTAAATTGTTTTGGTAATACTTCAACGGTAACTGGCAGGATTCGCCCACCGCTTTCCAGCCAGCCAAATGAATAACAGCAGCAATGGTGTGTTGTTTAAATACCGCAGTAACTGCCGTCTGATTACGTAAGTCAATCGGATAAAAATCAACTTTTTTTGCTGTGATTTGTTCAATCCGTTCTATAGACTGGCGTGAACTATTGGATAAATTATCGATGACCACAACATGATAACCAGCGTCTAACAATTCAACGCAGATATGACTGCCTATATAGCCAGCACCACCAGTGACTAATACCGTATTAATGACGTGCCTCCTTGCCCTCGTTTGCCCGTTTTTCTGAGGCCATTTGTTCAATAATCGCTGCAGCTTTATCGGGCATACTATATAAGTCCTCATTTGCAGCATAAGCCAGTGCGTTTTCAGACCACTCAGGTAGACGCTTATTATCCAACATCGTAATTAATTTCAAATCCAATTCATCTTGCTGAAAAGGTGATGACAGTAACAAGCCTGATGCCGATTGTTGAACATGACTTGCATAGCCACACACATCACTGACCATAACAGGTAGACCGGCAACAATGGCTTCCAGGATAACTGTACCGGTATTTTCCTTCCGTGCAGGATGCAATAATAAATCTGCTGCTAATAAAAATTGTGGCACATCACTCCGACCACCAAAAAATGTCACTTGCTGTGAAACACCTAAGCCTTTGGCTTGTTTATCGTAGGGTGCTGTCTCACCTTCACCAACAATAAATAAGCGCGTTTTATCTTTTAATCTTGCTGGCAAAGCAGCTAAAGCTGCAATAGAACGATCCACCCCTTTAGTCTTAAAACCGGTACCGACCATCAACAATAAAAACTCATCCTCTGTAACATTTAGTTCTTGTCGCATAAACTGACGCTGCTGCTGCCAATCATCAGGCCGTTTTCGGTTAGGATCAATACCCGGGGGTAGCATAATTAATCGTTCGTCAGGCGTAGCATAATGCTGTTTAAATAAGTCGCGCTGCACATCAGAAATCATCAAGGCAACTGTATCAACGGCACGGTTAAAAACAGCGTCCTCACAATCACTATAAAACTTAACCCGTGGGCTAAAACGCATCACTGAATAATTAGCCTGATTTTTCACCCGATCTAAATAACACGGATCAGCTGCGTAATAGAGATCGAGTCCGGGGATTTTGTTAAAGCCAACAATAAGATCATAATGATCGTCAGCAAGTCGCGTTTTGACTTGTTCAATATAACTCGCCACTTTTTGATGATTTGTCAGGCCCTTGGTCTCAATCACCTCAATATCAAAACCCTCTGGTATCTCGCCATGACACTCCATCACAAACAGTTTGATCTGGTAACCATGTTGACGGCATATTGACAAAATTCTGACTGCATCACGTGCCAGCCCACCGAAAGGGAAAAATTTATAGAGACAAATCGCCAGTTTTTTCATATCGTAATTGTAGAACGCATTGTGTTGGTCAGTTGTTCATTTTGCCAGTTTGCCAGAAAACGCGCTTCATCTTTACTGAATGCCTTATCGAAACTCCGCTTACAACGATGTTGTTGCATGGCATCTAAATCAATCAATGAAATACGATCTTGTTCATCAATTAACAAGTTCGTTGCTTTTAAATCACCATGACTGACTTTTGCAAAACGTAGACGCTGGAAAAGCTGTTTGAGCTGCTGAAGCTCTTGTTCACTTGGCTCACGTTGTTGATAAGCAGTCAGCATGTCATCACCCGGCTGATACTCACTGATAAAGTAGGCTGTATTACGCAATCCCATTTTACGGGTTTCAATGAAACCTAACGGTCTTGGTGTTGTTATACCCATAAACTCTAATAAGTTAGCATTACGCCATGACACAGCGGCGCGGCTCGGCTGCAAACAACGTTTTAATGCATGTTGCCAGTCTTTGATATTGTAACGTTTGATAACAATATCCTGTCCTGCAATAGTCGCTTTTACAACCGTTGCTGAATTGCCAGCCTTTAAAATGGTTCCGGCCGCTATAATTTGTTCTATATTGTCAATAAACCCCGTTGTATCACCATCAAGAAAATCGCTACGAAAAGCCGCCTGTCGTGTTGAGTGACTATGGTATTGCGTCATAGTGCAATTTCTAAAACATTTTTTCAGATAATTATTCTTGCGCTTTTGCCAAGCTTTGCGGCATAGCTTTAGGAAATTGGCTTGCGCCACCGCGTTATATGTAGCGCCACGACTACGGAAATAGTCCTTAATATAGGGTAGTAAATTATCATGCTCATCAAGTGTGAACTGGGCAACTAATCGTGCTAGGTTATTTAAACTCTGCCTTTCTGTCAGGCCTTCACCTGGCCATTGTTTTTTTATAGAGCCTAAATCCAATAGGTACAACTCATCCTCTGCTAATAAAAAGTTATCGAGATGGATATCATGCTGGTAAATGCCATATTTATGTAATTGACTTATACAATCAAACAATTTAGCTAAGTATTGCTTTCTGTCTTCCATCGAAAGCTGACCTAAGGTCTGTCCACCTTCAATATAACGATAGACCACCATCAAGCACCCTTGTTGATTATCACCGGCAAATACAAGTTCAGGCACTGACACTCCCGCTTCTTTAGCCAGTCTATGGCCTTCATATTCTCGCTCAAGCTCTCGTTGGCCTTTTTCAGCAGCCGCAAACAATTTAATGACCACATGTTGTTGCTCAGATTGCGCGGCCACCACTAATCGTTTACCGGGCAATAGTCTCAACACTTTATAACAATCAAAAGCGTGACCAACGGCTTGCAGTTTGAAGGGGACTGAAACGTCTTTATGACCTTGCAGGAAAATACGGATTGGGTTGAGTTCCACATCAATTGCGGCACCTTCTGCACCTCGCATTTTCTTCGCTCGTGAGCGAACTTTCGCCCAAAAGGCGGTCTGATAGGTGACTATTTCTCGTAAATCTGCACCGCTATAGCACCGCATAAAACGGATTAAATCGCGTTGCGTAAGTGGAACGTCCATGGCCGAAAAATATAATGAGGCCAGATCTTTGATTAACCAACGTTTTGGCACCGGTCGACGATAACGAAGTTGGGCACGATGTAAATCAATTAAAAACAATTCCGTGTCGGCAGTAATAGTATTATGCTCGGCAAATGATTCATCTAATAAAAAATGGCAGAGATAATAATCACGATGATTCATACCATTTTCATGCATCGTTTTTGTGATCAACGCTACTTTTTCAATTAATGCTTTTTTGCTGGCAAAACTAGGGGTATGAGTACGCCATTGCCGCCCGAGATGTTCCAAGCTCATGGTGTTGCTCAGATCATCTGTAATAACAAAGGATTCTTTTTTCGCCGGGTTCAGACCACGCTCACCATAACCCGCTAATGTCATGGTACCAATATCATGTTGTTCTAAAAACTTGATGGCATGCCACTCGTTACTGGCACTAATGATAGGCTTTCGACCCTGCAACAGATTTTTAATAATCTCGGTCCAACCAACACCACGATGGTATTTCAGGAAATAGCTATTGTCCGCCAAGGTAAAACGCAGTGTTCGCCTACCCTCTTTATTTCTATAGATGTCGCCTTGCAAGCGAGCAACCGTAGAAAAGATGTCACGACCACGCCATTGCCTTCCTAAATCAAGTCGCAGGTAGAGTTGTGAAAACTTCATATCAATGACGCACCACTATAATTTATTAAAGTCAGGTTTCAGTGTTTGCTACACTATTGCTTAGTATCTGTATGGGTAAGGCATCAAATAGTACCATCTGACCACTATAAAGAGGTAAACCGTGTCATTTAAATCGACAATTATCCGCCACCAGAAAATGGTTGAAGGCTTGTTAGAACTTGAAAAACCTATAGCTCAGCTCGTGGATCACATTGAGTCTGCGCTTGCTAATGGCAATAAGGTGTTTTTCTTCGGCAACGGTGGTAGCGCATCAGATGCTCAACACCTCGCAGCTGAGTTTGTTGTTCGTTATTACAAACAACGACAACCATTGGCCGCCATAGCCCTCACCACAGATACATCCATTTTAACAGCACATGGTAATGATTATAGCTTTGATACTATTTTCGATCGTCAAATACAGGCTTTAGCAAAAACAGGCGATATTGCAATAGGTCTATCAACTTCAGGCAATAGTCAAAATGTCATAAATGCACTTCATATAGCCAAAAATGTTGGTTGTTGGACCTGTGCCTTTACCGGTGATACTGGCGGTCAATTACGTGACATTGCTGATCTTTGCCTTCGGGTGCCTAGTAATGAAACGGCGCGGATTCAAGAAGGTCATATCATCATCGGTCACTGGATCTGCGAAGCAATGGACCAAAATCTCAGCGATAAGTAAATGAACCAACACACCTATACCACAGACATACTCATTATTGGAGCTGGTATCGCCGGCTTATGGTTACACCATCGCCTCAATCAAATGGGCTTCCACACCCTGTTGCTGGAAAATAAAACCATTGGCAATGCACAAACGCTCAGTTCACAAGGCATTATCCACGGCGGTGCCAAATATGCCATCAATGGTATTTTATCCAAGGCGACACAAGCCATCGGCGATATGCCTAAACGCTGGAAAGCCTGTTTACATGGACGGGGTGACATTGATTTATCGGCAGCAAAAGTGCTGGCTGATCACCAACTGATGTGGTCAAAAGATCAGTTATCCTCCAGGATGCTTTCCTTTTTTGCCAGTAAAGCACTCGCTAGCCGTATGCAGTCTATTGCTGAAACCCAACGTCCGGCCCCCTTTAACCTGGCTGGTTTTAAAGGTTCACTCTATCAACTAGACGAACCGGTACTCGACATCCCCTCTGTTATTCGCTGTCTAGCCAGCCCCTACCACAATCGTATTATCCAGAGTCCTGCAGAACAAACGTTACAGTGGCAGACCGAGCAGGGGAAAATTGATTCTGTGCACATAACAGATGAAATTACTATTAAAGCACAGCATTATGTATTGACAGCTGGAGAAGGTACTGAAGCTTTATTACAAAAACTCAACATCAGCAAACCATCGATGCAGCGTCGACCATTACAAATGGCTTTGTGTAAGGCCAAAAACCCTAGCCAATCGTTACCAGCTGTGTATGCCCATAGCCTTGGCTCTGGCTCTAAACCCATTGCGACGATTACCAGTCATCCAGATCAACAAGATAATATCGTCTGGTATATTGGTGGAAACCTGGCTGAAAACGGTGTTGGCAAATCCCTGGCTCAGCTTAGCCGAGAAGCAGAAAAATTACTGGCTGACATTATGCCCTGGTTCACATTACCAGAACTTGAGTGGGCCAGTCATAGCGTCAACCGCGCCGAACCAAAACAATCGAATTTAACACGTCCCGATAGCGCTTTCGTCGAATCGATAAATAACCTCCATATCACTTGGCCAACGAAGTTAGCCTTGGCTCCTGATTTAGCTGACAAGGTTATTAGGCAATTGACCCAACAACATCTGCAAAAGCATCAACATAGTGATGATTTTATTTTACCAAAAGCAGAATTTGGCCAGCCATTATGGGATAGTGCTTTCTTATGACACCTTATTTACAGCAACGTAAAACAATCGGGTCAACCGGAATTGCTGTCTCTCCATTGGGTCTGGGTACTGTCAAATTAGGGCGTGATAAAGCGGTTAAATACCCGTCTGGCTATACGATTCCGGATGATAAACAAGCGTTAAAACTATTGGCTTTAGCATGGGAGTTAGGTATTAACTTGCTAGACACCGCTCCCGCTTATGGCGTCAGTGAGCAGCGATTAGGGCAACTTTTACCTAAAGTTGGCAAAGATTGGGTGATTGCCACCAAAGTTGGTGAACAATTTGATTCACAATCAGGTGACTCTCACTATAACTTCAGCCCGGAATTTATCACTGCCAGCATCGAACAGAGCTTAAAAAACCTAGGTCGTGACGTGCTCGATATCGTGCTCATTCACTCTGATGGTAATGACCAGCAGATCATCCAACAAGGTGCACTTGACGTCCTGAATGATTTAAAACAACGTGGCTTAATCCGCGCAACAGGTATGTCAACCAAGACGGTTGAAGGTGGTTTACTGACGCTCAAACAGGCCGATATAGTGATGGTTACGCATAATCTGGACTATCAAGGCGAACAAGCCGTCCTTGATCGCGCCGCCAGCAAAAATAAAAGTATTTTTATCAAAAAAGCCTTAGGCAGTGGTCATTTAGCTCACCGCAATTCTGAAGTCGACCTTATACAAGCCAATTTCGATTTTATTTATCAAAATCCAGCCGTCGCCAGTATTATTATTGGCACAATAACGCCAAAACACCTTATTGATAATGTAAGTAAGGCCGCTACCGCTATCTAAGCTTTTCTCCAGTGACCTTTTAAAAAACGTTTTAACTTTTTCTTGGTTTTTTGTTTCCAATCATAGTAACTTAGAGACAATTGCCAGCTATGTGAAAATTGTCGACCATACGCATCAGTATAATACGCCAAAAAAAGCTTACGGTTAGACCAATTCAATTTATAACAGCAGCGCATCAAGTCTAATAAACGCTGTCGTTCCGTTAATGCCTTTTTAAAATATATTTTCGCTCGACCAATATCTATTGCGGTAATCGTCAACTCATCATTGTCTGTGGTGACCAATAAATTCCCGCCAGTCAAATCATGGTGGATAATTTTTTCATCATGCATTTTGCAGCTGTAATTGGCAACCGCTTGTATAACTCTTTCTTTTGAGAACCCTTGATAATCTTCTTGCCCTTGACTAAATGCCGTGAACGCATCACGTATTGAAAAGGCAGCATCGACATACTCACAAATATAATAGTTATTTGTAATACCTGTATCTGTCGTTTGCTCAAAATACGCGATGGGCATTGGACTTCTCACCCCTCTTCGCAACATTTCCCATGCATTATTCCAATGTCGCTGACCTTTACTTGCTTTGAACCGATAAGTGAATTTCTTAATTCCTCTCGCTCGGTTCTCTTTCACAACTAAGCGCTCGTCCGGATTCAAAGGGTGTTGTATGCTCCACACTTTATTCCGTTGATCGCGATGCACAGACAATTGGGGTAAGTCTAGTAGATGTTCCGGCAACAATGCCTGGGTTATACGGACAGCATCTTCCCCTGGTTTTATTGCTAGAGCCCCTCGCCAGTTTCCTTCACTCCAAGGTAAATAACGAACCTTATCCACCAAGCCAAAAATAACACCATGTGGCTGAGGGTCGATATTCGCTATCTGCTGTTCACTTAACTTCAGTGACTCTTCTTGTTCAAACTCAATAAAAACAGGGTGTTCATTAAAGCTTAGAATTTTGTCCTCAACGTTTTTATCTAATGCATCAAAAATATGCCCCCGCGCTAATTGATCCGCCGTATACAATAAACTTATATCAACACAGCCTCGATCTGTGGTCCACATAATATGTAAGTGCTTTTCGTTTGCCGTCTTAAAAATAAAATGATGGAGCCCTTTATCTGCATTAATAGCCTGAATACATTTTGCACCCGATAACAGCCTGATAATAGATGCATAAGCATGAAAAGCTTCTTGAACCACAAAACTCGTTCGCTCACCTCTAATTGATTTATAAAAAGCAACATTATCAATCACCGGATAGTCTGTTGAACCATCGTTAATAAGACCATCTCTATTACAGACTAAAGGCCCCCAGTAAACTCTAGACAAGGCGCCGGTAGTCGCTGCTTTGATCAAGTAACGAACTAAATAATCTGACTTTTTGCGCTCGGGAGCAATAGACCAACGTCGTAGTCGTTTACTCGTCCAGCATGTGTACGTGCAAATCATTTTATCAGCACCATATTGCTGCCCGATGGCCTTCATTACACGCGCTTTTTTAACTAAATTAAGGCGTCCAACATTAGTCAAAAATCGGCTTAAGGCACGATGATCGAACGCTTCAGGCTGAATCACTCGTTCAACAAACAAATTGTTGCTATAAATAGCAGGCGCATAGCCCTGAAATTGCATTTCACTTAATAACTGAATACTGCATAACGGTTCGAAATCAGAGACATTAGGCCCTGCGATCTCGATATCCAATGACTTTAATTGTTCATTAGCTATACGCCAAGCATTCAAATAATCTACTGGTTCAAACCCAGACCATTTGCCCCGGTTAGGCGTCGAACCAATCTCAATATAACTCACTTTGTCGCCATATTTTTTTGCAACAACCCGTAAGAAATTTATCCAGCGTTGCTGTGCTGCCTCAGTAAAGTTTTTAGCATCTTCAAATGGCGGGGTTAGAGTCAATAACACCCTAAAACCAGCCTTTATGACACGTTGCAAAAGCCTTTCCGCATCTCCGCCAATCGAATCATGGTCGAAGCTCATTCTCACATGTTGCAAACCAAGCTCTTGCAAGCGTTCAATAATGAAGTCATCCACGAGAGGATCGGTTGATGGTGCAATATTAACCCCAAAAAAATCATTTCCTACTGAAACGCCGGCTTGAATTTTTGACGAATGGACTGTCCAAAAACGCGTTGTGAAAATGGAATGGGTAATATTTTTGGCGGAACGAAAAAAGTAATGGATACGTGGGTTCAAAATGGATGCCAAGCCTAATCACAAAAAGTCAAAGTGTATCATGAGGCAAATACCGAACTTAACAAATGCAATAGTTTTTCTAAAAACTAAAAATTTGACGCCTGAGTATTTAGGCTAAATTAAACTTCACCTAAGATCATATTAAGAATTTAGCTAAGCCAGCTCTAATTTTATTTAACAAAACTCAGTCGTCACCAGTATTATCCTTGGCAGCATTACCCCGGAGCAACTAAACGATAATGTTATTAAAGATCAGTCTATGACTAACCGGTAGAGCAGTTTAACCAGCTGCTTTCTCCCACGTATCCCGCAAGGTAATTGTCCGGTTAAACACTAAATTATCTTGTGTAGATAGTTTGTTGTCCGCACAAAAATACCCTTCCCGCTCAAACTGATAAACTGTGTTTGAATCTGCAGCCAATAAACTCGGTTCCACAACTGCATTATCCAATGTTATTAAGGAATCCGGGTTTAAATGACTGATAAAGTCCTCAACTTCTTTATCACTGTCAGGATGTGGGTGATTAAATAGACGGTCATATAATCTGACTTGTGCTTTGACGCCGTGCTCTGCAGAAACCCAATGGATCACGCCTTTCACTTTACGACCTTCAGGATTGGCGCCCAAAGTAGCGGGATCATAACTGCAACGTAACTCAGTGATCTCACCTTTATCGTCTTTAATCACCTCATCACAGCGAATGACGTAGGCGTTTCTCAGTCTGACTTCTTTATCTTTCACCAGGCGTTTGAATTTTTTATTAGCCTCTTCTCTAAAATCATCTTTATCAATGTACAGAGTTTGACTGAAAGGAATCTCACGTGATCCCATTGTCTCATCTTGTGGGTGATTGGGAGCTTTGAGGATTTCAGTCTGACCGCTCGGGTAGTTTGTAATCACTACTTTTAGTGGATTGAGTACGGTCATGGCGCGTGGCGAATGCGCGTTAAGGTGATCGCGAATACAACTCTCTAGTATACCCATTTCAACGGAGTTGTCTGATTTCGTCACACCAATACGACTACAAAACTCACGGATGGCAGCAGCAGGATAGCCACGGCGACGCATACCTATAATAGTTGACATTCGTGGGTCATCCCATCCATCAACATGTTTTTCTTCCACTAAACGTGTCAGCTTACGCTTACTGGTAATGGCATATTGCAAATTAAGGCGTGCAAACTCGATTTGTTGTGGATGGCTGGGTGTATTCAAACGATCTAAATACCAGTCGTATAAAGGACGATGATCTTCAAATTCCAAAGTACATAATGAATGAGTAACACCTTCAATCGCATCAGAAACACAATGAGCATAATCATACATAGGATAAATTCGCCATTCATTACCGGTTTGGTGATGTGTCACGTCACGACGAATACGGTAGATAGCAGGATCACGCATATTGATGTTGGGTGAAGCCATATCAATTTTAGCGCGTAAAACACGAGAACCATCTGCAAACTCACCTGCCCGCATACCTTGGAATAAGGCTAAATTTTCTGCAATACTTCGGTCACGGTATGGGCTATTCTTACCCGGTGTTTTTAATGTGCCTCGGTATTCCCTTGTTTGTTCGGCTGTTAAATCACACACATAGGCGTCACCTTGCTTAATTAATTGCTCGGCATACTGATAAAGCTGCTCAAAATAACCAGAAGCAAAGCAGAGGTGATTGTCAAACTCATAACCTAACCAGCGGACATCCTCTTTAATCGCATTAACAAACTCTTCATCTTCTTTATGCGGGTTGGTATCGTCAAAACGCAATGTACAGATACCTTTATAATCCAACGCCAAGCCAAAGTTCAGGCAAATAGACTTAGCATGACCAATATGTAAATAACCATTAGGCTCAGGTGGAAAGCGGGTCTGCACACGACCATTATGCTTATTACTTTGCAAATCAGCATCAATAATATTACGGATAAAATTACTTGGTTTAACTACAGCAGCGTCGCTCATTGGGTTCTCATTAACAATAGATATATGGGCAGCCAGTCTGCCACTTCATTCCACAAGCGATAAAGGATAAGTGCTTTGTCAAACAGGTGCAACTAGCAACCGCTTAGTCGGTCTGATCACGACCAATTTTCTCCACAATTGCTGTGGTTGAACAATTCTCAACAAGCCCCATAACTCTGACTTCGCCGCCATAACTCTCTACTATTTCCCAGCCGACAACGCCTGTTTTATCGTAATCGCCACCCTTCACCAAAATGTCTGGTTTGATTTCAGCTAGCAAATCCTCTGGCGTGTCACCTGAAAAACACGTAACCCAATCAACGGAAGATAGACCAGCTAACACGGCCAACCGGCGATCGACAGAATTAATAGGCCGACCTTGTCCTTTCAGCTTAGTCACTGATTCATCTGAATTAATTGCTAATACCAGTCGATCACCCTGCTGTCTCGCTTGTTCAAGATAACTGACATGGCCAGCATGTAAAATATCGAAACAGCCATTGGTGAAAACGATCTTTTCACCACGCAGTTTTGCTTGATCAACAGCTAATTTTAATTGGTCAACGGTCACTACGCCCGCAATACTGTGATCGGTATTGTTTTCACCTTGATGTCGCAGATACTCCGCTTTTAACTCCGGTTCACTCACTGTTGCAGTACCAAGTTTGCTAACAACAATACTTGCTGCAACATTCGCTAAGGTCATTGCGGTTTCAAGCGACTCACCAGCAGCCAATACCGTTGCCAAGGTCGAAATCACAGTATCGCCGGCTCCTGTCACGTCCGCCACCTCTTTAGCGACGGCAGGTAAATGGAATTCTGGCTTATCGGCCCGAATCAGTGTCATACCGTGTTCACTTCGCGTGATCAACAACGCTCCCAATTGCAAATCAGCAATAAGTTGCTGCGCTTTTGCGATTAAATCAGATTCAGATTCAATATGACCGACAACAGTTTCAAACTCGCTCATATTGGGTGTCATGACATCTGCCCCATGGTACTTAGCAAAGTCACTCCCTTTGGGATCAACCAGCACTGGAACCCCATACTGTTTAGCTTGTTGAATCCAATATTGCGGATCAGCAAGCGTACCTTTATTGTAGTCAGATAGCACCATCACGGCACTATCAGCCAAAACAGGGCCAACGATGGATTTCAAAGGTAGCCACTCATCACTGGCAAAACGACGTTCAAAGTCCATTCTCAGCAATTGCTGATGATTACTAATAACACGGCGTTTAATAATGGTTTCACTGTTCGCTGAACGGTGAAAGACACAATCAACGCCAACTGAATGAAGGCGTTGTTGCAAACTATCAGCAGCATGATCCTGCCCGGTAATCCCGCTCACTTTACAATGCGCACCCAGCGAAGCAATATTCATAGCTACATTGGCAGCGCCGCCCGGCAAATCTTCAACCCGTTCGACATTAACGATGGGAACAGGCGCTTCGGGGGAAATTCGATTGGCTTTACCGTAATAAAAACTATCTAGCATTAAGTCACCGATGACGAGGACTTGTTTGCCTTGCAAATTAGGAAAACGGTGTTTCATAACAGACCACTTTGTATTAACAATGCGCTTATTGTGCTGGTAAACGGCCAGCGAGTCTATCCCAAACAGCGGTTGTAGTGATGTTTTCCATACACACTGGCATGCCATCGTGTGCTTCAAGCCTGTAGCATTGTCGTTTATAGCATGGTGAACAGGCATAATCACTTTCTATGTATTGTTGACCTTGGCCATATGTCCCGATTAATCCCGCATCTGTTGCACCATAAATAGTGACGGCTGGAATGCCTGCTACACCCGCCATATGAGCAAGACCAGTATCGCTGCATACAGCGCCATCTGCACGTGACATCAAAGCGGCAATTTGGTTAAGCGGTAATTTTGGCAAGGCATAGGCTGCCTTATTATCACCAGCTATTTGTTGTGCTTGCTTATACTCTTCATCGTTACCGCAAGGCAGTAATACCGAATAACCTTCTTCAGTGGCTATTTCAACAAGTTGCTGCCAATGACTCACCGGCCACAGTTTTGTCTGCCAACTGGCGTTATGGACAAAAAACAGGTATCGCTTTGATAAATCAAACTTAAGTTCAGGCAAAGCATATTGGGTTAAATCGACACCATAATCAGCAGGTGTTTCAGGCATCGGATAGCCGAGCACTTGAGCCATTATCTGACGCATTTTCTCAATCGAATGCTGTCGAATCGTCACAGCATAATGGTAGCGATAGGCATAGCAAGCTGGTTTTTCCCGACAGTAGGCCTTGGCAAGGCCATGAATATCCCCTTTCCGCAACCAGGATACAACAGCACTTTTCATATTGCCTTGCAGGTCAACAATCACATCATATTGGTCAGCATTTAACTCATGATAAAAGGCCTTTAAACGGCCATCAAACAACGCCTTGACTGGTTGTTTTTTCCATTGCCTATGTGCTGTTTTAATAACATGCCTGACGTTAGGATGCCAAAGCGGAACATCGGCAAACGCCTGATCAACCACCCAGTCGAACTCAATCTCCGGCATTGCTTTTGCCGCATCCGTTAATGCTGGCAAGGCATGCATCAGGTCACCCATGGAGGTTAATTTAATGATGAGAACGCGCATGCTTATCGTTTAAGCTGCTGCGACAATAAGCGGTTGGTCACGGTGCTGTTTTAATATCGTCAAAAAGGCATCTGGATCTTTAATTTGTGTTAATTCGCCTTCACGGGGAAAATGCATATCCTGAAGTCGTGATAACCAAAACCGTAAGGCGGCAGCACGTAATACTTTATTCCAGTGACTGACTTCACCTGCCGTTAAACTTCGCTGACGAATATAAGACAGCATCAAGGACTGATAACGTGTTTGTTCAAGATAGCCATTACTATCAATACACCAATCATTGACAGCAACAGCTAAGTCATAAAGTAAATATTCATCGCAGGCATAATAAAAGTCAATAATGCCTTTTAATTCATTGTTTTCAAATAGCGCATTATCACGAAACAAATCAGAATGGGTAAGGCCGGTTGGCAAGTTTAAATGGTCATAATCGGCTTGAAATGACAACTCCTCTTGCAATAATGCCGCCTGTTCTTCATCCAACTTTGTCAGTAGAGACGTAGCCGCTTGTTGTCGCCATGCTTGACCTCGTTGAGATTGACGGTGTCCCGTGAAGTGTTGTCCGACAATGTGCATTCGTCCAAGCACGTCACCGATAGCCTTACATTGTCCCAAACTGGCAACTGACTCCACCCCTCGGCCAGAAAGCCTGACCACAAGCGCAGCTGGGCGGCCACATAAGGTTTTTAAATAACGATTTTGTTTGTCAGGTTGTGGGTGAGCAGATGGAATATCATGTTGATAGAAAAAAGTCATGACGTCGAGAAAGTAACCCAACTCACTAAATTCATGCTGTTCGAAAAGAGTAAGGACAAACTCTCCTCTCGCTGTGGTAACAAAGTAATTGGTATTTTCAATACCTTCACTAATGCCCTGATAAGAAACAAGCGCACCAACATCATACTCTTCTAAAAAGGCAACTAAATCGTCGTGCCGGACTTCGGTATAAACTGACATAAAACAGAGGTTCGCTGGGTTAACCTACCACTCAAAAAGAATCCAACTAGGGATAAGTAGACCTGAATCAAGGCCATGCTGACTGGATTCGAACGAGCCATCACCATCAGTATCGACTAAGTAATAGGGTGCGCCTATACTCGGAACAACCTTGATCATATAAAGTTGGCCATTCATCCGATATTCTTGGATGGTACGATCTTCTTTTTGAATAATTTCGATATCTGGCTCTATACTTTGACCATCCGCTAAAGGTTCAGGAATGACAGGGAGTTGTTTAAGCGTGTTATCTTCAGCCATGACATTAGCTGAGACGAATAGCCCAACTGCGCATACAATAGCGGATTTGTTAATCATATTTCGCTCCAAGAAAATTTAGTATAAAGATAGCATTTCCAATGCAATGATAAAAGCGATCTCTTATTAACCCTATTATTGAATAATTTCTAACTATGAAACAATCTACCCCTATTATCCTTGTCGATGGCTCATCCTATCTTTACCGAGCTTTTCATGCCATGTTTAAGGCTGATCTCCGTAACTCTTCTGGCGAGCCAACCGGCGCAGTCAGGGGGGTAATCGCTATGTTACGTAGACTGGCAAAGGATTATCCTGATAGCCACATTGCGGTGGTGTTTGATGCAAAAGGCAAGACTTTCCGTGATGACTTATTCGCAGAATATAAGGCCCAACGTCCGTCAATGCCTGATGACTTGCGACTGCAAGTACAACCTATACACGATATTATTGATGCAATGGGTTTTCCCCTTTATATCGTTGATGGTGTGGAAGCTGACGATGTCATCGGTACTTTGGCGCGACAAGCCACTGCAAAAGGTATGGATGTCATTATCAGTACTGGTGATAAAGATATGGCGCAATTAGTCAATGCTCATGTCACGCTGGTGAATACCATGACAGAAACCACGCTGGATGTTGACGGCGTCAAGCAAAAGTTTGGCATTCCCCCAGAACTCATCATTGATTTTCTAGCATTAATGGGGGACAAGGTTGATAACATTCCTGGTGTCCCCGGTGTTGGCGAAAAAACAGCAATGGCTTTATTACAAAACCTCGGCAGCCTCCAAGAAATTTACGCTGATTTAGAAGCTGTGCGCAGCCTGAGTTTTCGTGGTGCTAAGAAAATGCCGGAAAAGCTGGCAGAAAATAAAGACATGGCAGAACTCAGTTACTTACTTGCTACTATAAAATGTGACGTTGAACTTGATATTCACATTGAAGACATTCACAACCGCCCGCAAAACACTGATAAATTACTTGAATTGTTCCAACAGATGGAATTTCGTAGTTGGATCACGGAACTTCAGTCTATGAGTAACAACAATAAAACACCCACTCCAACTAATGACCAGACCTCCCCACCCGCTGAACAAAATTATCAAACTATCTTAACGGATGCAGACTGGCAGCATTGGCTCAACAAGCTTAAAAAGGCTGAGCTCTTTGCCTTTGATACAGAAACCACCAGCTTAAATTACCTTAATGCCCGTCTAGTTGGTGTCTCTTTTGCCGTCACTGCAGGTGAAGCCGCTTATCTGCCATTAAAGCATGACTATGTAGGCGCACCTGAACAGTTGGATTTTGCTCAGGTGATGAAGGATTTAAAACCATTACTGGAAGATGCAAACAGAGCCAAAGTGGGACAAAACCTAAAATATGATCGCCACATCCTGCTGAATCACGGTATCGATCTACAGGGTATTGCCCATGACACGATGCTACAGTCCTATGTATTGAACAGCACAGTCACCCGTCACGATATGGATTCACTCGCTAAAAAATATCTTGATCGCGACACCATTCATTTTGAAGACATCGCTGGCAAAGGAAAAAAACAACTGACGTTTAACCAAATTGCACTTGAACAAGCAAGTCCTTACGCCGCTGAAGATGCTGACATTACTTTACAGCTTCACCATATATTATGGCCTGAAATTCAGGCAATTCCAGCTTTAGAACGCGTCTATCGCCAATTAGAGATACCGCTATTACCTGTTCTCAATACCCTGGAACGCAACGGTGTCAATATTGATATTTTCATACTACAACAGCAAAGTGATGCCATGGCCAAACAGATCGATGATCTGGAAAAACAGGCTCATGAGTCAGCTGGCCAGACCTTTAACCTTGGTTCACCAAAACAATTACAAGAAATTTTATACGATAAGCAACAATTGCCGGTAAAAAAGAAAACCCCGAAAGGTCAACCTTCTACCGCGGAAGAAGTCTTGCAGGCACTGGCTGATGAAGGGTATGAATTACCGCAAATCATTATGCAATATCGCAGCTTGAGCAAACTGAAATCGACGTATACCGACCGTTTGCCTGAACAGGTGAACAAAGCAACAGGTCGCGTTCATACTTCTTACCATCAAGCTGTCACAGCGACCGGCCGTTTATCGTCTTCAGATCCCAATTTACAGAACATTCCCATCCGCAGTGAAAATGGTCGCCGTATCCGCGAAGCATTTATAGCAAATGACGGAAATGTGATACTCGCCGCCGATTATTCACAAATCGAGCTACGTATCATGGCTCATTTATCCGGGGATGAAAGTCTTGGTAAGGCCTTTGCTGAAGGAGAAGATATTCACCGTCATACAGCCTCGGAAATTTTTAATGTTGCTTTAGATCAGGTTACTAATGATCAACGCCGCAGCGCTAAAGCTATTAACTTTGGACTGATCTATGGGATGTCTGCTCATGGTTTATCAAAACAGCTTGGTATAGACCGTGTTCAAGCCGCTGATTACATGAACACGTATTTTGACCGCTACCCAGGCGTTAAAAATTACATGAACACCACGCGGGAACAAGCGAAAAAAGACGGCTATGTACAAACACTATTTGGCCGCCGTCTTTATTTGCCAGAAATAAACTCCAGCAATGGTTTGCGTAGACAATATGCGGAGCGGACAGCCATCAACGCACCAATGCAAGGCACAGCAGCTGATATCATCAAACGGGCAATGATTGATATTCAACAGTGGCTGAAAGACACGCAGTCTGCTGTCAAAATGATCATGCAAGTACATGATGAATTGGTATTTGAAGTACCAGAAAAAAACCTTGATGATGCTAAAAACAGTATTGAAAAGTTCATGATCAATGCTGCTGAACTAGCTGTGCCATTGGAAGTTGGTATGGGTGTGGGCAAAAACTGGGAACAAGCTCACTAACAACACGCCACGTTTATCAAGTCCTTTAAATGCATAATTGGCGGCTCATCCCGGCATCAGAATGTGTGGAGGCCAAATTAAAGCTCAAGCTTTCACATATAACGTTGTTTTTTATAAATGCGTCACTTTGTTTTTTGACAGCTGGAGTTTTTCATAACAGGCCTTGTCAACATTATGCTCGAGTAATTTAATGGCTGTGGCGACATTATTAAGTGGTGTTTCAGCCAACACTTCGGGACTTAATGTCCACCATTTTAGTTGAGTTAATTGACTGATTATTTCTTGGCTAAATCGATACCGAGTAAGTTTAGCTGGGATACCAACCACTACCGCATAGTCCGGCACATCTTTTGTCACAATGGCTCGGGCACCAATGACCGCGCCATTACCTACTTTGACACCACTCATTAAAACAGCGTCTCTGCCAATCCAACAGTCATGGCCAATGACTGTTTTTGGTGGCTGGACGTTAGTAACTGTTCCCGTATATAGTTCTTCAAATTCCTCGGTGAACATACTGGTTGTCAGCCAGTCTGTTGGATGTGCATTTTTTTCCAAGCCAATAATGGCATTGTTTCCTATAGAACAAAAACGACCTATCTCTATATTTCCATAAAATTCATAACCGCTACGGACATAACTATAGCCACCTATCATTATACTTTGTGAAAATAATTTGCCTTGAGAAATTCTCGAGTGGCTTTCCATTAAGATCTGTTGTGTTGATTTTAGCGAGTCTGTTCCATTACTAAACTTACAGCCAAAATTTTTCAGCTTATTTTTATCTCTAAAATGACTGATTTTTCCTATTAATGATTTCAATCTAATGTATTTCCTAGCACAAAATTGGCAATTATTTTTTCTTGGCTCGAGGGTGTGCATTGTCGTATACATTAGCTAAATGCTGAAAATCCACATGGGTATAGACCTGTGTTGTCGAAATATCAGCGTGACCCAATAGTTCCTGAACTGCTCGCAAATCCCCGCTTGATTCCAGCATATGAGAAGCAAAGGCATGTCGCAATCGGTGGGGATGGACGTGTCCGGAAATACCTTGCTGTATTCCCCAATGTTTTAAGCGTTGTTGGATGGAGCGCACACCTAAGCGGCCGCCACGTTTGCTAATAAATAAAGCTGTCTGTTCATAGCGGCCCATTTGTTGGCGTTGTTGCAGCCAGAGTTTCAGCGCCTCAATGGCCTTACTACCTATTGGAACGACACGGCTTTTATTGCCTTTACCTGTGACATAGACCAATTGATCACCAAGATCAATATCGCGCACATCCAAATTTGCTAACTCTGATAAGCGAATTCCTGATGAATAGAATAGCTCCATAATCGCATGGTCTCGACAGGCAATCATCGTTCCTCCTTCTGGAGTCGACAACAGACTGGTAACCTGATCAACGTCCAAGGTAGATGGCAGCCGTTTTTCGACTTTCGGTGCCTGCACGGATTGCGCTGGGTTTTGTGTTATCAACGCTTCCCTGATAAGAAAGCGAAAAAAGCTTCGTAAAGAAGACAAAACACGGTGTATTGAACGTGATGCCAGTCCCTGTCGATGTAATTCTGCGAGATATTGGCGAACATGATTCGGCTTAATTTCCTGCCAACTCTTCACGTCACAATTGGCAAAAAACGGCTGACTGTGATTTAAATCACGCTGATAGGCAGACACAGTATGCGCTGATAAACGTCGCTCCTGTGCTAAGTGCGTGATAAAGAGATCAATCTCGTCTTTAAGCTCAATTGTCATGATTGGGGTGACAAAACTGTCGTAATAAACGCATCAAAACTTCCCCCATAAAAGCAAGATAATCCGTGGCCATATTTGAATGAAAACGGTCCTCTTCATAGCTGGCAATCGCAAGAAGCCCAGCACAAGGTTCATACCCTATTGGAATACAAGCTGCAGATCTGACATCATCTTGATCAGCAAATAACTCTGTTTTTTGCGCTTTCAATAAACGCCCACATACGGGCATGCGCTTATCTAAAACTTTATCGAACGTTTTAAGCCTATCATCATCAATATGTAACTGTTGAATATTGTCTTCTGATGAAGGTAAGTCAAAAGCTTCTTCTCCATAAAAAAGGCGAATAGCCACCTCATCAGCGTTAAACTGCTGTTTTAATTCAGCAACTAATAACGGTAATAGTTCGTGTAAACTGGTGCAATCCATCAACCTCAGACAAAGCTCATGTACCTTTCCTTGTAGCTCCGTGTTTTGGCGTGCATTATCAATCAGGGCGTATAACTGTTCATGAAGTTGCTGATTTTTAGCCTGCAAACGTTCAACTTGTCGTTGGGCAAGCGAAATGGTTCCTTCCGGCGAGTCGGATAACTGCAGATACTCTATTGCTTCTGGTTGCTCCAAAAAAAAGGTCGGATTCTGTTTTAAAAATCCAACGACCTGTTCTAATGTTATCTGTTTCATACCGTCTGCCATGGAATTTCCCCATCAAAAACATGTGTTGCAGGCCCCGTCATCCACACATCAGCATTATCATCAAGCCATGTGATAGCTAACTCTCCTCCTGTCAGGGTGACGGTGACGGTTACTTTCCCGTCAACCAATCCTCGTTGAATTGCACTGACTACCGCGGCACAAGCGCCTGTACCACATGCTTGTGTTTCGCCAACACCACGTTCATACACCCGCAGTTTAATATGTTGGCGATCAACAATTTGCATAAACCCTACATTAACACGATCAGGGAAAGCTAAATTGCTTTCTAATTGCGGTCCAATCACGCTCACCTGGGCCTTTTGGATATCTTCAACCACAATTATCGCATGTGGATTACCCATGGATAAGCTACTAAATTCAACTTCTTCACCATTGGCGAGCGTTAATTGATAGGTGACGGCCTGATTGGTAGACCTAAAAGGAATCTGCGAAGGTTTGAAAGCAGGACGGCCCATATTGACACTGATATCACCATTAGTTTGTAACTCAGGATAAATCACCCCTGACGCTGTTTCCACAGCAATTGTCGTTTTATCTGTCAGTCCTTTGTCATAAACAAAACGGGCAAAACAACGGGCGCCATTGCCACATTGGGCAACTTCTCCACCATCAGCATTAAAGATGCGATATTTAAAATCAACACCCTGTTTATCAGATGACTCAACTAACAATAATTGATCACAGCCGACACCTCGGTGTCGATCTGCTAAAAGCCGCACCTGTGGTGGCGTTAAGTCAACGCTTTGATTAACTGCATCAATAATGACGAAATCATTACCAAGACCATGCATTTTACTAAATTTCAACATGCTATTCAGCTCGGAAGAATATGCTCACCAACAAACAGAGACGCTATCGTTTCTCTTTCTCTAATACAGTATACCTGTTCACCATCCACCATAAGCTCGGCAGCGCGTGGCCGCGAGTTGTAATTTGAACTCATCGTGAAACCATATGCTCCTGCAGATCGAATTGCCAATAAATCATCTTGAGCAATCGCAAGCTCACGATCTTTGCCAAGAAAATCGCCTGTTTCGCAAACGGGTCCGACAACATCATATCGGCGTACAGGTTTTTCATCGGTCACTTCTACCGGCAAAATCTGCTGCCATGATTGATATAAAGCCGGACGTAACAAGTCGTTCATTGCCGCATCAACAATGGCAAAATGGTGCCCTTCTGTTTGCTTTAAATACTCAACTTTTGTCAGTAAAACACCCGCATTGCCAACAATAGCACGACCTGGCTCCATCAATACCTCTAAATCACGGTTAGCCAATAATCCCGTCAAAGCCTCTGCATATTCCTTAGGACTTGGGGGTACCTCATCACTGTAGCTAATACCCAAGCCACCGCCTATATCCAAGTGTTGTAGTTCAATACCAAGCTCAGTCAAACGATCAACCAGCTTTAATACACGCTGCAGGGCATCAACAAAAGGCGCTACTGTCGTTAATTGCGAACCAATATGACAATCAACACCGGTGATTTTGATATGACTCATAGCTTGCGCTTGCAGGTAAACTGCCTCGGCTTGCTCTATCGCAATGCCGAATTTATTTTCTTTTAAGCCGGTTGAAATGTAGGGATGTGTTTGCGCATCAACATCAGGGTTCACTCGAATAGAAATTGGCGCGTAACAGTCCATTTCAAATGCTACGGCATTAATTCTTTCCAGCTCAGGTATAGATTCGACATTAAAACAACGAATATTTTGTCGCAGGGCATATTCAATTTCGGCCGTTGTTTTACCGACACCTGAGAACACAACACGACTCGCCTCACCACCAGCGGCCAACACTCGCGCTAATTCTCCGCCTGATACAATATCAAAACCGGACCCGAGCCGCGCGAGTACATTCAGTACTGCAATATTGGAATTTGCTTTGACCGCATAACAAACACAATGCGGTAATGACGAGAAAGCATCATCAAATGCCCGCCAATGGCGTTCAATAGTCGCCCGCGAATAAACATAACTAGGCGTCGCATATTGCCTGGCAATATCAGTTAAAGCCACATCTTCGGCATACAGGCTGTTTACTTTATAATGAAAATGATCCATCTAAAACGCTACTCCACCTCTTCTAAAACGGCGTTATTGTCAGGCATATATAAATCGCCTTTTTGACCACATCCTACGATACCCGCCATTAAACAAATAACAACAAGTAATTTGAGACAGTTTTGCTTGACTTGGTACATATAATTACCCCTAAACTGATGATGAAAATGGCGTATATAGTAACAAACTGAGTCACCCTGCGTTGACAGACTGGTATTTATCGCCGGACTTAAATACTATAAGGTATTATTTGTAGAGATTTCACACTTTTGGATATTAATTTATAAATGGCTAATGTAGCTACATCGATTAGATTAAGTGGTCTAGCAAAACGTTTAGTTGAGGATGGTTTACTCTCTGAGCTAGAAGCGGATAACGCCCAACAAGCTGCAAAAAAAGCCAAGCAGCCGCTGGTCAGCTATTTGGTCGGCCATAAGATTGTACCCAGTATTAAGGTAGCTGTTGCCGCCTCGCAAGAGTTTGGTGTGCCGCTATTTGATATTACGGCAATGAATCTTGAATTGGCAGCGACTAAGCTAATTAAAGAAAAACTGATTCGAAAACATAATGCACTGCCACTATACCGCCGCGGTAATCGTTTATATGTTGCAGTTTCGGATCCAACCAATTTACAAGGTTTGGACGAGTTCCAATTCAATACTGGTACGACCACTTACCCTATACTGGTCGAAGAACAGCAACTGTCCGCTGCCATTGAACGCGCGCTAATCAATGAAGAAGAACAACTAGAAGACTTTGGCGGTGCTGAGCTTGATGATATTGATTTAGGACCGGAAGAGTTCGAAACCAAAGACGAACAGCTCGACAATAATATCGATGATACGCCTGTTGTCCGCTTCATCAACGGCATACTGACCAGCGCTATTAGAGCTGGAGCATCAGACATTCACTTTGAACCTTATGAAAAAAAATTCCGGGTGAGAACTCGAATTGACGGCATACTGCATGAAACCAAAACAGCGCCTATTGCATTGGCTAATCGAATTGCTGCCCGCTTAAAAGTATTATCACGACTCAATATCGCCGAAAGGCGTGTTCCGCAAGATGGTCGTATGCGTTTAAGACTATCTAAAACCAAAGCCATTGATTTCCGTGTTAATAGCTGTCCCACTCTATTCGGTGAAAAAATTGTACTCCGTATCCTGGATCCAACCAGTGCTCAATTAGGTATTGACGCATTAGGCTACGAAGAAGATCAAAAACAGATATTTCTTGAAACCATGCATAGACCCTATGGCATGATTCTGGTGACGGGCCCGACCGGCAGTGGTAAAACGGTGTCGCTTTATACTGCTCTAAATATCCTCAATACAGACGATCGTAATATTTCAACCGCTGAGGATCCTGCAGAAATTAGTCTGCCCGGCGTTAATCAGGTGAATGTACATCCCGCTGTTGGGCTTAACTTCTCCGATGCATTACGGGCATTTTTACGCCAGGATCCCGACGTCATCATGGTGGGTGAAATCCGCGATCTCGAAACAGCTGAAATTGCCATTAAAGCAGCACAAACGGGTCATATGGTCCTTTCTACCCTCCATACTAACGATGCCCCGCAAACGTTAACCAGACTAGCTAATATGGGCGTTCCTGCCTTTAATATTGCTTCTGCTGTCACGCTGATAATTGCTCAACGACTTGCACGACGACTTTGCTCCCATTGTAAACAGGCAGAAAATATTCCCAACGAAGCACTGGCGGAAGAAGGCTTCACACAACAACAAATTGATAATGGCGTCACAATTTATAAAGCCATAGGCTGTGATAATTGCACTGATGGCTACAAGGGCCGGGTAGGTGTGTATCAAGTCATGCCTGTTTCTGAGGCAATGGGAAGAATTATTATGGAAGGTGGTAATGCAATGCAACTTGCCGATCAATCAGAAAAAGAAGGTATTGCTGACTTAAGAGCATCAGGCCTGAAGAAAGTTGCCGATGGAGTAACGAGTCTTGAAGAAATTAACCGAGTAATCAAGGAGTAATTCGTGGCGCAAGCAATTAAGGCAAAAAAACCACAAGTTGATCCGGTCTTTGTCTGGCAAGGCCTTAATCGGCAAGGTCGTCGCTTAAAAGGCGAGCAGTCGGGCAACAATATCGCGGCTGTTAGAACAGATTTACGCCGGCAAGGCATTAGCGTTCTAAAAATAAAGAAAAAGCCTAAAGATCTGTTTGCGCCACGTAAACCGTCTATAAAGCCAAACGATATCGCCATATTCAGCCGTATGCTTGCCACCATGATGGCCGCTGGTGTGCCGCTAATGCAATCAATGCAAATTATTGGTGAAGGCCACGAAAATGCCAGCATGCAGGAAATGGTATTAGCGATTAGAGCAGATGTTGAGTCAGGTACTAGCCTGGCTGATTCCTTAGCCAAATTTCCTTATCATTTTAATGATTTGTATATCAGCTTGGTTAACGCCGGTGAACAGTCGGGAACATTGGAAACATTGCTTAATGAAATCGCAACCTATCAGGAAAAAACGGAAGCGCTGAAAGCAAAAATCAAAAAAGCCTTGGTCTATCCATCGGCTATCGTTATAGTTGCATTTGTAGTTACCGCAATCTTAATGATTTTTGTAATTCCACAATTTGAAAGTTTATTTACTGGCTTTGGCGCCGATTTGCCCGGTTTAACTAAAATGGTTATCAGCGTCTCGGAGGTTTTCCAAGAATATTGGTACCTTATCTTCGGCAGTATTATTGCTGCTATTGTCGGTATTATGCAAGCCAAAAAACGTTCGCGGAAAGTGCAACATTTCTTCGACCGAATGCTACTTAAAATTCCTGTTATTGGCGTTATCATGGAAAAAGGTGCTAT
>QGCW01000011.1_pt1 | contig 61792 bp, 60 predicted proteins | sample 4702261 | NCBI WGS metagenome assembly QGCW01 (sample SAMN08941162, study PRJNA450518) | Sediment metagenome, whole genome shotgun sequencing project. | biome: grassland soil; feature: grassland; material: soil; isolation source: soil 14 days enrichment with methanethiol ...
TTTTTGCTCTGCTCATCACTAGAAGCGAGAGACTCTTTTAATGTATGAATTAAACCGGACCCTTGGCTTGGTTGAGGAATATCTTTTTCAATAATTTCTTTTTCTTCAGCTTCTTTGTCAGTGTTACCCATGCCTATAGACGTTTTAATATCTTGTATTAGGCCAGTATTAGGTTCTTTTAGTGGAACAGTGACGTTACTATCAATACGCGTGGTTTGCGGTAAATCCTCCCGCGCAACGACACGTGTATTGCCATCAATATGATCTAACTTATCTTCTGTAAAATAGATAGTGACGCGGCGTTGTTCGCGTTGACCATTACCAGGATGAAAGCTGTAGATGTAATCCCAACGGTCCGGATGAAATGTGTCAATGAGCAAAGGAGTGCCCATGACATAGGCCACCTGGCTCTTTGTCATTCCAGGCTCTAACTGGTTTATCATGTCTTGAGATATCTCATTACCTTGCTGAATATCAATGCGATAAACACCAGGTATTTTGTCTTTATTACAGCCACTAAGTGTTAAGATAACTAGAGAAAGAGTGTAAATGAGAAGGTTTTTCATTTATATTTATCAACTAAAATTTATTTCACCAGATTGCGATGATACGCTAATCACTCAGTTTCGACGAGGATCAATCAAATGGAAAGTCAAGATTTACGAAAAGCGGGTTTAAAAGTCACACTGCCGAGGCTGAAGGTCTTAGAAATTCTTGAGCAAGCTGAGCAACGACATTTGAGTGCGGAAGATGTTTATAAGGCGTTATTAGAAACAGGTGAAGAAATAGGCTTGGCGACGGTTTACAGGGTGTTGACCCAATTTGAAGGTGCTGGGATCGTTGCTAGATTAAGTATTGAAGGTGGTCACGCAGTATTTGAATTAGAAGATGGTGCTCACCATGATCATTTACTTTGTGTTCGCTGTAATCGTATTGCAGAATTTGTTGATCCTGTAATTGAAGAACGGCAACATGCGATTGCAGCGGAAAATGGTTTCAAAATGACAGAACATAGTCTTTATATCTATGGTATCTGCCAGGAGTGTCAACAATCAGAATAATTAGTTGTTTATCGCTTGTTGCAGCATCTCTTCGGCATGGGAAAGCGTCTTTTCAGTTAGCTTGACACCACCGAGCATGCGGGCGATTTCTTCAACACGCTGTTGGGAGTCGAGCTGTGATATTTCGATATGAGTACTGTCAGCAGATTGCTTTTTACTAACTTGTAATTGATGGTACGCCTGCGCAGCTACTTGTGGTAAATGGGTTATACAAATAACTTGTTGTGTCGCAGCCAGCTGACGTAAATGCTGCCCCACTATTTCTGCAACACCGCCACCGATGCCTACATCAACTTCATCAAAGACCAATGTTGGAACACTACGCTTGCCAGCTGTGACAACCTGAATAGCTAAACTAATACGTGCTAATTCACCACCGGATGCTACTTTTGCTAATTCCCCAGCCGGTTGTCCGGGATTCGTGCTCACCAACAACTGTATATGGTCGGCACCCGTTTCATTAAAATTTTCATTGGCCATAGGGGTGATAACAAACTCGATTTTGCCGGCTGGAATGGCGAGCTGATTGATTGTGTTAGAGATTTGTTGAGCTAATGGCCCTGAAACTGATTGACGCTGCTGGGTTATTTTCTTACAAAGCTGACGGCAATATGCTTCCTGCTTCTTTAATTCCTGCTGCAATTCAGCACTTTTTTTATCACTATTTTGTAAATTATGGAGCTTGTCAGACAATAGCTCAAAGTGAGCAGGCAAGCCTTCGATTTCAACATGGTGCTTTCTGGCCAGTGAATGCAATGTTGCTAATTTAGTTTCAACCTCATCAAGTCGAGAGGGGTTGATGTCGATATGTTCTAAGTAATGCCGTAGGTCACTGGCTGACTCATCGAGCTGAGCCGTGACGCTAGTGAGCATCTCAATCACGTTTTCAAAACGTGGCTCGATATCAGCAACGTTTTGTAGTTCAGTCAAACTGTGACTGATTGCGTCATAGGCAGCATTACCTTCATCTTCAAAAACTTGATAGAGCGTGGATTGTGCAACTGTAGCAAGTTGTGAGGCATTTGCGAGTTGTGCTTGTTCGGTAAGTAAAAGCTGTACGTTTTCATCGCTTAATTCGAGGGGTTCCAGCTCCTGAACTTGATAACTTAGCAAATCAAGCTGGGCTGCACGTTGTTCTGCTTGGGCTGTTTGTTCTGTAACTTCTTTCTGTAGCTTCTGATAGTTTTTATATGCTCTGGCTAATTTATCTAATAATGGCTTTGTATCGGCCACAGTATCAACCAGTTGCCGCTGAGTGTCACTGCGCAGTAGCGATTGATGTGCATGTTGACCATGGATATCGATACTGTGCTCACTAACAATTCGTAATTGATTAACAGGGACAGCGCGACCATTAATATAACCACGGGACCGGCCATCGCGGGAAATGGTGCGTCTTAATTGGCAGAAATCTTGATCATCGAGTTCCTGCTGTTGTAGCCATTTTTGCAAATCCGGATTATTGGAAATATCGAAGGTAGCTTCGATTTCAGCTCGTTGATGATCTCGACGAATCATATTGGAGTCAGCCCGATCACCGAGAACAAGTCCAAGCGCATCAACTAGAATTGATTTCCCTGCACCCGTTTCTCCGGTTAATGAGGTCATACCATTATTAAAGTTCAAAGCGATATCATCAACGACCGCCAAATGGCGAACAGTCAAACTGATTAGCATGTCAACTTCCGCCCCCACTCCAGCTTGGCTCGCAAAATTGAATAATGATCATGATCTTCTGCATGTAGCAACTTTATGGTTTTAGGATCTCGTTGAATGCGGATCGTATCACTCGCTTGTAAAATATGGCCAGGGCGCCCATCACAGGTAATCATGCATGGGCTTGTTGTTTTTTCACTCAGCGTGATTTCAACCACACGGTTAGCAGCAATCACTAGCGGACGATTGCTCAATGTATGTGGGCAAACTGAGGCCAGAATAAGCGCATCCAAATTGCTGTCTACATCTAATATAGGACCACCTGCTGACATGGAATAGGCTGTTGAGCCGGTAGGTGTAGCAACGAGAACACCATCAGCACGCTGACTATTAAGAAATTTGCCATCAATATAAGTTTCAAACTCGATCATATGAAGACCATGGTAGGCATGCACGACAATGTCATTCATTGCCTTGCCTATCGGTAATTCTGATCCATTAAGTGTTGCCCGCATTAAAAATCGATTATCTTCACGGTAGTGTCCAGAGAGGATTTTTGTTAATTGCGGGTCAATATTTGCCAAAGTGATATCGGCAAGGAAACCTAAACGTCCAACATTAACACCGACTAAAGGACAATTACTGCCCGCTAGGGCTCTAGAGGCAGAGAGTAAAGTGCCATCACCGCCGATCGCGATGATTAAGTCACAATTGGCGGCGAATTTATTGATTGAAATGACGTCTATATCAGGTAAAAAATGTAGCGGTTCATTAATGAAAATAGTGAGGGATTGAGACTTTAAATACTCACAAACTTGCAATACAGCGTTTTCAAGAATGGGATCGTCCTTACGGATAAAGAGGCCGATATTTTTAAATGGAAGTTGCATAGTTTTATTATTACCAATTACAGGCTTGTTTCATAGTGACTTTAGTCAATGTAACTATAATTCTATAGTAATTGTTCTAACAAGATAGTCATAAGATGGTAAAATGGTAGAATTTTTAACAACTTTATCAATAAGGAACAAGCATGGCAGTTGAACGTACCATCTCTATTATCAAACCTGATGCAGTAGCAAAAAACGCAATTGGTGATATTTATTCGCGCTTTGAAAAAGCGGGATTAAAAGTTATTGCGGCTCGTATGATTCATCTTTCTCAGGAACAAGCTGAAGGATTTTACGCTGAGCATAAAGAACGCCCATTCTTTTCTGCATTAGTCGGATTTATGACTTCTGGCCCTGTAATGGTACAAGTGTTAGAAGGTGAAGATGCTGTATTGAAAAATCGTGAACTTATGGGTGCGACTAACCCAGCTGATGCAGAGCCGGGTACTATTCGCGCAGATTTTGCACAAAGCATTGATGAAAATGCTGTTCACGGTTCTGACTCAACAGAAAGCGCTGCCCGTGAAATTGCTTACTTCTTTACTGAAGATCAACTTTGTCCACGCACACGATAATTACTAGCGATACTATGGCACGCACGAATCTTTTTGGATTAGATCGACAAGCATTAGAAGGTTTTTTTGCCGATATCGGCGAAAAACCTTTTCGTGCGCGTCAGGTTTTACAGTGGATTCACCAGTATCATGTACTGGATTTCGCTGAAATGACCAATTTGAGTAAAACATTACGGCAAAAATTAGCCGATAAAGCTGAGTTAACCTTGCCAGAAGTTCAACATGAGCATATTTCTAAGGATGGGACTCGTAAATGGGTGCTTCGCCTATCTTGTGGCAATTCCATAGAAGCAGTGTTTATCCCTGAAGACGGCCGTGGAACCTTGTGTGTGTCATCACAAGTTGGCTGTGCCTTAGAGTGTACATTTTGTTCTACAGCTCAGCAGGGCTTTAATCGTAATTTAAAAGCTAGTGAAATTATTGGTCAATTGTGGTTGGCCAATGAATATCTTGGCAAAGAGCCCAAAGGTAACCGCGTTGTCACCAATGTCGTTATGATGGGGATGGGAGAGCCTTTAGCTAATTATGCTAATGTGGTGAGTGCCATGAAGTTGATGCGTGACGATTTGGCATATGGTATTTCATGGCGTAGGGTGACATTGAGTACCTCTGGTATGGTACCAATGATAGATAAACTAAAAGAAGATTGTCATGTAAGTTTAGCCATTTCATTGCATGCTGCTGATGATAAGCTGCGTAGTGAACTTGTCCCATTAAATAAAAAGTATCCCATTGCGGAACTGTTGGCGGCCTGTGAACGTTACGTAGAAGGCCATCAAAAACGTCATATCACCATTGAGTATGTGCTATTGGATGGTGTTAATGATTCGGTAGATGATGCCAAAAAATTAATGAAAATATTAAAAGGTCTTCCAACAAAAATTAATTTAATTCCTTTTAACCCGTTTCCGGGTACAGCTTATCAATGCTCATCTAGAAATGTGATTATGCGATTTAAGCAACAGCTAATGGATGCCGGTTTTGTTGCTACCGTGCGAAAAACACGGGGTGATGATATTGTAGCTGCGTGTGGTCAGTTAGCAGGCGAAGTACAAGATCGTACTCGTCGGACCCAAAGGCTCCACGATGAAAAGGCGGTTGAAATCCGATGAAACGATTTGTCACCATCTGCTTACTTATCAGCATAAGCGTATTGACGGCCTGTCAATCTACAGGGGGCATGCGAGGTGACTATGTAAATCGGGATTCTAAAGCGGCAGAACTGAACATGCGTTTAGGCCTTAATTATTTACAGCGAGGCGATTATGAAACTGCCTTGCAAAAATTACAAAAGGCATTAAAGCAAGATCCTAAGTTAGCCAGTGCCCATAACACGATAGCGTTACTATATCAGCGGTTGGGGCAGATGGATAAAGCAGAGTACCATTTTGAACAAGCCTTGCGCTATCGACCAGATTATTCGCAGGCACAAAATAACTATGGGGTCTTCTTATGTCAGCAAGGCCGTTACAGTGAAGCAGAAAAGCGGTTTATGACTGCTATTGAAAACCCATTATATAACAGTCAGGCACAAGCTTATGAAAATGCAGGACTATGTGCTAGCAGGATTCCTGATCTCGAGCTTGCTGAAAATTATTTGCGCCAAGCATTACAGTCCAACCCGACCTTAACAAAGTCACTTCTTAAGATGGCAGAGATAAGTTATCAAAACCAAGAGTATATGCGTTCAAGAGCCTATATTGAACGTTTCCGCTCATCAACTGCGTGGACGCCGGCAGCATTATTACAAGCGATAAAAACCGAAGATAAGTTGGGAGATAAAAATGCTGTATCGAGTTATCAAGTCTTACTAAAAGCGAAGTTTCCCGATTCTGAGCAAGCCTTAGAAGTCGAGAGGGGACAGTACTAGGTGGTGGAAGAGCAAGACAAGCTGGATAATGAAGAACAAGCACTCGGAGTGGGGCAACAGCTTCAGCGTGCCCGTGAGGATAAAAAGATTACGATTGAACAAGCAGCGAGTGATCTGAAAGTAACGAAAGAAATTATTACTTATTTAGAAAGCGAACAGTGGCACCGCCTTTATGGTCGGACTTATGCTCGTGGTTACCTTGCTAATTACCTCAAATACTTAGGGTTACCACAGAATGTACTTTTAGCTACGTTCAGCTTGGATTATCAAGAGCACGATGATATTTTCAAACGGAATCTACTGCCGGTTGAAAGTAAAGGTAAGCACCGTGGTTTATATATCATCTTATCAGTGTTCCTCATTCTGCTTATTGTTACAGCTTATGTCTACAGCAGTTCACAAGAAATAAGTAACAATGTGTCTGAAAACACGTCTAAAGATGCGGCCACTGCCGTGTTCTCACCAACTGAGCGGTTACCACAACCCCTTGTGAATGATGAGGTGGAGGTGTCCTGATGAGTAAAGCAATAGAGAATATTACACGACGAAAATCACGACAATTAATGGTCGGGGATGTGCCAGTCGGGGGAGATGCTCCCATTGCTGTACAAAGCATGACCAATACTGAAACTTGTGATGTTGCAGCAACGGTTGCGCAAATCGAATCCTTGCAGGCTGTCGGTGCGGATATGGTCAGAGTCTCTGTGCCTACGATGGCCGCTGCAGAGGCGTTTGGTAAAATAAAGCAACGCGTTAATATACCATTGATTGCTGATATTCATTTTGATTATAAGATAGCATTAGCTGTGGCAGAATTGGGTGCAGACTGTTTGCGTATTAATCCAGGTAATATCGGTCGTGAAGACCGGGTGCGTGCAGTGATCGAAAAAGCTCGTGATTATGGTATTCCCATCAGAATTGGCGTTAATGCCGGTTCCCTGGAAAAAGATTTGCAAAAAAAATATGGCGAACCCACTCCAGATGCTCTTGTAGAATCGGCATTACGTCATATTGATATCTTAGATCGTTTAAACTTCCCAGATTTTAAAGTTAGTCTCAAAGCATCCGATGTTTTTATGACAGTGCATGCCTATAGAAAACTCGCAGATCAAATTGAACAACCGTTGCATTTGGGGATAACGGAAGCAGGTGGCTTACGTTCTGGCGCTGTTAAATCGGCAATTGGGCTGGGAATGTTGTTATCAGAAGGCATTGGTGACACGATTCGTGTGTCACTTGCAGCTGATCCTATCGAAGAAATTCGTGTTGGCTTTGATATTTTAAAAAGTCTTAAGATCAGAAATAAAGGTATTAACCTGATTGCTTGCCCATCATGTTCCAGGCAACAATTTGATGTGATTGCAACAGTCAATGCCCTTGAAAGTCGATTAGAAGATATCGTGGAGCCAATGGATGTGGCTGTTATTGGCTGTGTTGTTAATGGGCCGGGTGAAGCCAAAGAGGCGGCGATAGGGTTGACTGGCGGTACGCCAAACCTGCTTTATGTTGATGGTAAACCCAATCATAAAGTGGATAATGAACAATTGGTTGATGAATTGGAAAAAGAGATTCGTCAACGTATAAAGCGACAACAACAAGTCGAACATCCAGAAAAAATAATTCCCATAAAGGACATAAGTTAACCGTGGCAGAGAATATCCGTTCTGTCCGGGGGATGAATGATATTCTCCCGGATACAACCCCATATTGGCAGTCAGTTGAGACTACATTGAATCACGTTTTAACCAGCTATGGTTATCAGGAAATCCGTTTTCCAATTGTTGAAAAAACCTCGCTTTTTAGCCGTTCAATTGGCGAGGTAACAGATATTGTCGAAAAGGAAATGTATAGCTTTGTTGACCGCAATGGGGATAGTCTGACACTTCGCCCAGAGGGGACGGCAGGTTGTGTGAGAGCAGCCATGCAAAACAGTTTATTGAACCAGACGCAACGTCTCTGGTATATGGGCCCAATGTTCCGCCACGAACGTCCACAAAAAGGTCGCTATCGCCAATTCCATCAAGTCGGCGTTGAGGCGTATGGCTTTAGCGGACCTGACATTGATGCTGAGATGATAGCCATGACAGCAAGACTGTGGCGACAACTGGGTTTAAAAGGTTTAACACTGCAAATTAACTCTTTGGGTACTACCGAGGCGCGATTGGCATACCGTGAAACGTTGGTAAATTATTTTGAGCAGCATCATGACAAGCTTGATGATGATAGTCAGCGTCGTTTACATACTAATCCACTGCGGATTCTAGATAGCAAGAATCCAGAGATGCAGTCTTTAAATGATAATGCCCCGACATTGTTGGAGCATCTTGATGCTGAATCAAAAAAAGATTTCGAACAGCTTTGTCACACATTGGACAACTTAGGTATTGCCTATGAGGTGAACCCAAGATTGGTTAGGGGACTCGATTATTATGGTAAAACAGTATTTGAATGGGTTACTAACCATTTAGGCTCCCAGGGCACAGTGTGTGCGGGAGGACGCTATGATAGTCTGGTCGAACAATTAGGCGGTCGTGGAGCATCAGCGATCGGTTTTGCCATAGGTTTGGAGCGATTGATTGCATTACTTGAGGCGTTAGATTCCCTGCCTGATATTCCTAAAGCGGACGCTTACCTGGTAGCGGTAGGAGAGACTGCATCTCAGCAGTCTTTGATGATAGCAGAACAATTACGAAATCAAATTCCCAATTTGAAGTTGATTACTCATTGCGGTGGTGGTAGTTTTAAGAACCAATTTAAACAGGCAGACCGTAGTGGCGCCACTTGGAGCCTGATTTTAGGTGAGGATGAAGTAGACAAGGAAGTGATTGGCGTAAAAAACATGGCAACAGGTGAGCAGACAACGATTGCCTGGAATCAATTAGCAGACTATTTAACATCAAAGATATAGAAGAAAAACATGACCCCATTAAACACGCCTGAATGGCAATCGCTTGTTAGACACTATTCGGATATAAAATGCGCTTCTATGCGTGAGCAGTTTGCACTAGACTCCAGTCGTTTTGAACACTTTTCAGTTCAAAGTGGTGAGTTATTGTTGGATTATTCCAAAAATAGAATTACTAAAGAAACGGTCACCAAGTTAATCGCGTTAGCTAAATCACTGGGGTTATCGGATTGGATAGAACGTATGTTTAGTGGTGACTCTATCAATACAACTGAAGGTCGCGCTGTTTTACATGTTGCTTTGCGAAACCGAAGTAATACGCCGATTATTGTCGATGGCAAAGATGTAATGCCAGCTGTCAATACAGTGCTGGCTCAGATGAAACAGTTTTGCAACCGTATTCACAGCGGTGATTGGTTAGGTTATACCGGTAAACGAATCACTGATATTGTCAATATTGGTATTGGTGGTTCTGATCTCGGCCCAGCGATGATTTGTGACGCTTTAGAGCCGTATGCTGTCGAAGGTATGAATGTTCATTTTGTTTCTAATGTCGATGGTACTGATTTAAGTACAGCTTTAGCGAAACTTAACCCGGAAACCACATTGTTTGTTGTGGCTTCCAAGACATTCACCACACAAGAAACCATAACCAACGCTACTTCTGCACGTGCATGGTTTCTACAGTCAGCAACCCAGCAAGACGTAGCAAAACATTTTGTTGCAGTATCAACTAATGAGGATGCTGTTAAAGCGTTTGGTATAGATACTGAAAATATGTTTGTTATCTGGGACTGGGTGGGTGGTCGTTATTCGTTATGGAGTGCCATTGGTTTGCCGATAGCACTGTATATTGGCATGGAAAATTTTGAACGTTTACTCGATGGTGGTCATGAAATGGATAACCATTTCCGTCACCAGGCCTTTGAAGATAATATGCCTGTAGTAATGGGGTTACTTGGTATCTGGTACATTAACTTTTTTGATGCCGCAACGCATGCCATTGTGCCTTATGACCATTCTCTCGCACGCTTTCCAAACCATATGCAGCAATTGGATATGGAAAGTAACGGTAAAGTGACAAATCGTCAGGGACAACGGCTAAGCTACAAAACCGGTCCGGTTATCTGGGGCACGCCCGGTACTAATGGTCAACATGCCTACTTTCAATTAATTCATCAAGGTACTCAATTGGTACCGGTCGATTTTGTATTACCGGTCAATAGTCACTATCCTGAGTGTGATCACCAGTCGATTCTATTGGCAAATGGGCTCGCACAAGCTGAAGCACTAATGAAAGGTAAAACTGCAGAAGAAGTGCGTGATGAATTAGTCGCTGAAGGCTATGAGGGTGCGGAGCTGGAAGAACTATTACCGCATAAAATATTTCCAGGGAATCGTCCTAGTAATACCTTGTTGTTTCCGAAACTAACACCTGAAATGTTAGGGCAGTTGGTTGCGCTTTATGAGCATAAGGTGTTTGTACAGGGGATTATTTGGAATATTAATTCTTTCGATCAGTGGGGGGTAGAGTTAGGTAAGCAATTGGCCAAAGCAATCTTGCCCGACTTACAGCAAGAGGCGAATATTTCTACTCATGACAGCTCAACAACCAGTCTCATCAAACTGATTCGCTCATTACGGGCATAAGATAAGTCTAGATTAGGCAGAGCACTAAGCTCTGCCTGTTTTTCTGCTAGTTACTGAGTTTTTCTTAAGATGATGCCCGCTAGAGGCGGTAAATCGATCTCAATGGAATAAGTCCGCTCTGACCAAGGCGTATCCTGAGCTTGTATAGTGGATTGATGACTGAATCGGCTACCCATGTAAAAATCTGAATCAGAATTAAAAATAACCTCATATTGGGCTAAATCTGGCACACCTAAGCGATAGCTTTCGCGTGGTACAGGTGTAAAATTAAAGACGGCGATGACATAGTCATCACTATTCTTCCGGATAAAACTGATAATTGAATTTTCACGGTCACTGCAGTCCAGCCATTCAAATCCTTGTGGATCAAAGTCGTGATAATGTAAAGCAGGCTGTGTCGTGTAAAGCCGATTCAGGTCACTGACCAAGGTCTTAATACCAGCATGAAGCGGATAATCCAATACATACCAATCCAAGGCTTTTTCACAATTCCACTCATCTCCCTGTGCAAACTCCAAGCCCATGAAAAGCAGTTTTTTACCGGGATAGGCGAACATAAAGGTATAAAGCAGGCGTAAATTGGCAAAGCGTTGCCATTCATCACCTGGCATTTTATAGATTAATGACCGTTTACCGTGTACGACCTCATCATGAGAGAAAGGTAAAATAAAGTTTTCGGTAAAGGCATAGAGTAGACCGAAGGTGAGTGAGTCATGATGATAACGTCGGTGAATTGGGTTTTGTTGCATGTATTGTAAAATATCGTGCATCCATCCCATGTTCCATTTCATTGAAAAACCGAGTCCACCCATATGAGCAGGTCTCGACACCATAGGGTAAGATGTGGATTCTTCTGCTGCTATAAGGCAACCAGGGTGGGCGTGATGCAATACGGAGTTGAGGTGTTGGAAAAAATCAATGACCTCAAGGTTTTCCCTGCCACCGTATTTGTTCGGTACCCATTGGCCGTCCTCACGCGAGTAATCCAGATATAACATAGAGGCAACAGCATCCACCCGCAAGCCATCAATATGGAACTCTTCCAGCCAATAAAAGGCACTGGAAAGTAAGAAGTTAAAGACCTCGTTGCGACCGTAATTGAAAATAAGCGTTCCCCAGTCTTGATGTTCGCCCTGTCTGGGGTCAGCATGTTCATATAAGGCACTACCGTCGAATTTTGCTAGACCATGGGCATCTTTAGGAAAGTGTCCGGGCACCCAGTCTAAAATGATGCCAATATTGTTTTGATGACATTGATCAACGAAATAACGGAAATCATCTGGATTACCGAAGCGACTGGTCGGGGAAAAATAACCTGTTGTTTGATAACCCCATGAGATATCAAGTGGATGTTCGGTGACTGGTAGTAGCTCTATGTGGGTAAAACCAAGTTCATTAACGTAAGGCACTAGTTTATCGGCTAACTCTCGGTAGCTGAGAAAGCCGCCGTCATTGTTACGACGCCAAGAGCCTAAATGAACTTCATACACGGAATGAGCTTGATGTAACCAGTCTGCTTGTTCTCTAGAAGACATCCAGTTGTTATCTTGCCATTCGTGTTGACTTGCTTTAGCAATGATAGAGGCTGTGCCAGGCCGTAGCTCACTTTGTTGTGCGTAGGGGTCCATTTTTGATTGAACACCACCGTGTTCGCGATTACGAATTTCAAATTTATATAATTCGCCTGCTGAAATATCTGGGATAAAGAGTTCCCAGATACCACTGCTGCCGCGACAACGCATAGGATGACGCCGACCATCCCACTGATTAAAACTGCCTACAACACTAATTCGTTCTGCACTTGGAGCCCAGGTTGCAAAGAGAACACCTTTAATACCGTCGACTTCGTATTCATGTGCACCCAAGATGCGGTAGGCATGCCAATGTTTGCCTTCGGCAAATAAATGTAAATCATATTCGGATAGCTGGGGCGGGAAGCTGTAAGCATCATGTTGTGTAACCGTAATGTCAGCATTAACTTGTCGATGAATAAGATAGGGGTGTGTCAGGTCTGTATTTTTACCTGTCCACTGGAATAGGTCTGTACCTTCAATCCTATTGAGTATCAAGTCATCGTTTAACCATGCTTTTTGTGTATCAGCAAGGAAGACTGTAACCGTTGATGTCTCGCCAGCGGTATGTGGTCCAAGAACTGAAAATGGATCGTGGTGACGCGCTTCTATGATTTTTCTCAGGTCGTCAGATAATTTTTTTTCTAAAATCATAGTGTTGAAATCCCAAATAAATATTTTTTGGTCAATTAAGTCTGCTTGTGGCAGTCTTACTGATAGAATTATAGTTTATAACCGCAAGGAGAAGTTATATGTCAAATAATAGCACGCGTTTTGTGAGTCGTCTTACTCGTGATACCTTAGCATTAATTTTAGCTGGTGGTCGGGGGTCACGACTTAAACAAATGACCAGTTGGCGTGCAAAACCGGCAGTTCCTTTCGGTGGGAAGTTTAGAATCATTGATTTCCCCTTATCTAATTGTGTTAATTCTGGCATCCGTCGTATTGGTGTTTTAACGCAGTATAAAGCACATTCCTTAATGGTTCATATTCAACAGGGCTGGGGTTTTATGCGCGGTGAAATGGGGGAATTTGTTGAATTGCTTCCCGCCTCCCAGCGTACGGAGAAAGGATGGTATACCGGCACTGCTGATGCAGTGTATCAGAATATTGATATTCTAAGAAACCATGGTCCGAAATACGTCGTAGTTCTTGCAGGCGATCATATTTATAAAATGGATTATGGTGACATGTTGGCGGAACACGTCGCAAAAGAAGCTGACATGACTATCGGGTGTTTGACTGTGCCATTAGAAGAAGCGAAAGCCTTTGGTGTTATGTCGGTCGATGAAAATAACCGAGTCATCGCATTTGATGAAAAGCCGACATCACCCAATTCGATTCCAGGTGATAATACTAAGGCCATGGCGTCAATGGGGATCTATATTTTTAATGCTTCTTTTTTGTATGAACAATTAATTAAAGACGCAGATATGATGGATTCTAGCCATGACTTCGGCCATGACATTATTCCTAGTCTGATTAATGATTATAAAGTGATTGCTTTTCCCTACCATGATGTTCAAGGCAATAATCCTGGTTATTGGCGTGATGTAGGAACGATTGACGCTTTTTGGTCAGCAAACCTTGAGTTGATTGGTATTACGCCCGAATTGAACATCTATGATTCAGATTGGCCTATATGGACGCATCAGGCACAATTACCGCCAGCCAAATTTGTCTTTGATGACGATGGCCGCCGTGGTATGGCTGTTGATTCTATGGTATCGGGTGGTTGTTTGATTTCAGGCTCAACTGTGCGTCATTCTGTATTGTTCTCTAACGTCACCGTACATAGCTATGCAAGTGTTGAAAACTCGGTCATCTTGCCTGATGTATCGATTGGGCGGCACTGTCGTTTAAATAATGTGATTCTCGATAAAGGTTGTGATGTTCCCCCTAATACAGTGATTGGTGAAGATCCAGTTGTGGATGCACAAAAATATGAGGTGTCACCAAATGGCATCGTTTTAGTCACACCTGAAATGTTAGGACAAAATTACCGTTATGTCAGATAAGTTGGTTATGCAAGATAAGTTAAAAGTTGTTTTATGCTGGCATATGCACCAGCCACAGTACAGTGAACCCATGGGCGGTATGTATCAGTTGCCTTGGACTTATTTGCATGCCATCAAAGATTATTCCGACATGGCATGGCACTTGGAAAATGTGGCTGATGCGCGGGCGGTGGTCAATTTTGCGCCAACACTCCTTGAACAAATTGCTGATTATGACGAGCAACTTAAAGCACGTTATAAAGGCACAGGCCGTTTGAAAGATCCAATGCTTATTGCTTTGGACTCCCCAGTTCAGCCAGTACATCCTGAAGAGCGTAAAACATTAATAAGTGCCTGTTTGAGGGCGAATGAGGAAAAGTTGATTAACCCTTTTCCTGCTTTTGCGAAGTTGGCCAAAATGGCTAGGACTTTCTTAGCTGATCCACAATGTCTGGTTTATATCAGTGACCAATTTATGATTGATATCGTGGTCTGGTATCACATTGCATGGATGGGTGAATCGGTCAAACGAAATGATATTCGTATTCAGGCATTAATGGAGAAAGGTCAAAACTTTGATTTTCACGACCGTCGTAATTTGATGAAAGTGATCAGCGAAATATTAGAAGGTTTGATACCACGTTATAAGCGTTTAGCTGAGTCTGGCCGTGTTGAATTAACGGTCACCCCGTATGCCCATCCGATTGTACCGTTATTATTAGATATTAAGAGTACTCATGAAGCAATGCCGAATGCTGAGCTACCACTAAATACTGTTTATCCTGACGGTAAAAACAGGGTTGACTGGCATATGGAAGAAGGACTGAGAGTATTCGAATCTTATTTTGGCTTTCGTCCCAAGGGCTGTTGGCCATCAGAGGGCGCAGTATCAACTGCTACGTTGGAGCTGATTGCTGACCATGGATTTACATGGGCAGCTACAGGTGAAAATGTCTTGAGAAACAGCCTTGCGCAATCTCATATGGATGATAGCCTTATCCATAAGCCTTATAAAATTGCAGAAGATGGTTTGACGTGTTTTTTCCGCGACGATGGTTTATCTGATTTGGTCGGTTTTACATATACGGGTTGGGATGCTGATGATGCTGTCACTGACTTTATCAATCATTTAATTAATATTAAATCTGAGACGGAAGGCGATAAAGATCGTGTTGTCTCAGTGATCCTTGATGGTGAAAATGCTTGGGAATATTATTCCTACAATGGTTATTATTTCCTACAGAATTTATATCGTCGCTTGTCAGAGCATCCTGAACTGGAGTTAACAACATTTTCAGACTGTTTAAATAACGGCGTTCAAGCCACAATGTTACCTGAACTGGTTGCAGGGAGTTGGGTCTATGGTACTTTCTCAACATGGATCGGTGATTCAGACAAAAACCGTGGCTGGGACTTATTGATACAGGCCAAGAAAACGTTTGATCGAGTGACAAGCACAACAAAATTTGATGATGAAACAATGGACGCCTTATCTCATCAGCTTGCAATTTGTGAAGGTTCTGATTGGTTCTGGTGGTTTGGTGACTACAATTCGGGAGAGAGCGTCAGCGACTTTGAACGCCTTTTCCGTTTACATCTCTCTAACCTTTATCAGATGCTCGGAGTAGAAGTGCCACAAGTGCTATCAGAAGTGATTTCTAGAGGTGGTAGCGGTGTAGAACAAGGCGGAGCAATGCGCCGGGGTGGGTAAATGACAGATCAAGCCTCAGTTTTTCAGCGTCGCCGAACAGGTGTTTTATTACATGTAACAAGTTTACCAGCAAGAAATATCGGCGACGATGCTTATCGTTTTGTGGATTTTCTGGCTGAAACAGGCGCTACTGTATGGCAAGTGTTACCTTTAGGGCCAACGCATGATGATGGCTCCCCTTATCAGTGTTTATCGGCTCATGCTGCTAATAGTGAATTAATTTGTCGTGAGGCTATTAAGTCACAAGCATGGGCTAACCCGGATGAGTTGACGGGATCAAACATGTCGATAATACTTGCTGATGCCTACCACCAGTTTGAACGTAATGCGAGTGTTGAACAGAAACAACAATTTGTAGATTTTTGTCGCCAAAACAGCTATTGGCTGGATGACTATGTCCTATTTTGTGAGATAAGACACTTAAATCATACGAAAGCCTGGTTTGATTGGCCGGAGCCATTGCGTGACCGTGTACCTGCTGCGTTAGAGGCAGTGAAAAAAGATCGTAAACAAGCCCTCAGCATAAGATCCTTTGGCCAGTTTTTGTTTTTTGATCAATGGTCTTCACTTAAACAGTATGCTAATGACAAGGGTGTTTTATTGTTTGGCGATATACCTATTTTTGTCGCTCATGATAGTGCAGATGTATGGTCTAATAAATCATTGTTTACTCTAGATAATACAGGTCAAGCCACATTGGTTGCAGGGGTCCCGCCCGATTATTTTTCTGCAACGGGTCAACGATGGGGCAATCCTCTTTATAAATGGGATGCTCATCAAAATGAAGATTATCGCTGGTGGCAACAGCGGCTAACGACACAACTAGCACTGTTTGATTTAATACGGATCGATCATTTTCGTGGTTTTGAAGCGTGTTGGGAGATTCCTGCAAGCTGTGAAACGGCGATAGAAGGGAGGTGGGTCAAAGCGCCGGGGGATGCCATCTTTGATAAGCTATTATCTGTTTTTAATGAATTACCATTAGTAGCTGAAGATTTAGGCATTATTACCGATGAAGTGACCGCTTTACGTGAAAAGTATGCGATGCCGGGTATGAAAATATTACAATTTGCTTTTGGTTCTGATGCAAGTAATCCCTATCTGCCACATCAGCATTGTCACGATAGTGTGGTGTATACAGGTACACATGATAATAACACCACACTCGGATGGTATGAAGATCTAGATATGTATACAAAAGCGCATATTAAGGCTTATCTCGGTGATAGTGACGAGGAGATACCTTGGCTATTAAATAGAGCGGCCCTGCAGTCTGTCGCCGAGCTGGCTGTGCTTCCTATGCAAGATATTTTAGCGCTCGATGGTGAACACCGTATGAATGTACCTGGTACAGTTGAAGGTAATTGGCAATGGCATTTTTCGTGGGAGATGGTTACGGATACATATAAGAAGCGTTTACATGAATTAAATAAACTTTACGGAAGGTGTAACTGATAATGAACAATCGTTCTCAGCAATTGAAATATGCGGCTAGCCATGAATGGGTTAGCGTTGAAGAAGGTGATCAAATAACGGTGGGCATCACTGACCATGCTCAAGATTTATTAGGCGATCTTGTTTTTGCCGATCTGCCAGAAGTCGGCCAAACTTTTGCTCGTGAGCAAGTTTGCATGACACTTGAGTCTGTCAAAGCAGCCTCTGATATTTATATGCCATTATCAGGTAAAGTAGTGGCTATTAATTCAGCTTTAGAGGATGAGCCCGAATTGATAAATGAAGATGCATTTGGTGATGGCTGGTTATTTAAAATGGTTGCTGATGATATATCAGAACTGGATTCGTTATTAACTGAAGCTGATTACGAGGCATCGTTAAACGAATAGATAGCGCCTAAAATAACAGCCTTTTTAGCGCCGGTGACCGAAGGCACATTTGCAGTTTGTTGGTGTAGTGTTTTGTAGGCAAGCCAAGCAAATGCAGTCGCTTCTACCCAGTCTGGTGCGATACCAAGTGCTTCAGTAGTGGTAATATCGACATCAGCCATCAGTGATTGCAGCAAATCCATCAAGACCGTATTGTGAGCGCCCCCACCGCAAATGTAACACCTTTCTACACCAGAGCAATGCGTTTTGAGTGCATCGGCTATTGTGCGTGCAGTCAAGTGGAGCAATGTAGCTTGAACGTCTGACTCGGAAATATAGTGATGAGTTTGTTCCAGCTGTTTATCCAGCCAGTTTAAATTAAAATATTCACGGCCAGTACTCTTAGGAATACTCTGTTTGAAGTATGGATCTTTTAAGAGTTGGTTCAACAGTTCATCGTCACAGTGTCCTGACGCGGCCCATTCACCATTAGCATCATAAGCGCATTGTTGATGACGTTCTATCCAGCTATTGAGTAAAGTGTTTCCAGGACCAGTATCAAAGCCAATGATGTCTTGATGGTTATTAGCCGGAAGGTAAGTAATATTAGCAATTCCGCCAATATTAATAATGGCACGGGATTCAACGTTATGCTGAAATTGTGCAGTATGAAAAGCGGGAACCAAGGGCGCGCCTTGCCCTTCCATAACCATATCTCGTTGCCTAAAGTCACCGATAGTGGTTATTTTTGTCAGTTCAGCAATGCTGTTACAGTCGCCAATTTGAAGGCTGAAAGGGAAACTGACATTAGGGGCATGGTAGATGGTTTGTCCATGATTACCAATTGCAATGATTTGCTGTGAAGACAAGTTTTGCTTAGCTAGAAAATCATTTACGAGCTGGGCCATAAAGACGCCCAGCTCGATATTCGTTTGGCCAAGCTGGGTCAGGGGACAAACCTCTTGGTTGATTAGTTTTTCTAGTTTGTCCCGTAACGCAGGGTAGAAAGCATAGGTTTCAGATGCAATTAATCGACACGACTGCGTTGATATATCCACTACAGCTATATCGACACCATCAAGGCTGGTACCTGACATTAAGCCAATAAAATAGGCCATACTCTAAACTTATTCGTTTAGAGCAACAGAAGAGCGTTGTAACGAGTCAAGTTGTGCCAGGATAGGTTGAGTAGATGCAAAAAATCTTGTTCGGTATTTCTCAGGTAAAGGTTCAGCTTTAGGTAAGCTGACGGTTAATGGGTTGTGATGAACCCCGTTGACTCGAAACTCATAATGTAAATGAGGACCGGTAGCGAGACCACTACTGCCAATATAACCGATGACATCACCCTGACTAACGCGTTTCCCACTCTTAATGCCTTTTTTAAAGCGTGACATATGAGCATAAAGTGTTGTGTATTTACCGCCATGTGATAACACTATTGTGCGGCCATAGCCACCTTTAGTGCCGACAAATGATACTTTGCCGTCACCGGTTGCCATTATTGGAGTACCGGTTCTAGCTGCATAATCAACACCTCTGTGAGGTCTGTTTGTTTTTAGAACTGGATGTTTACGGTTAGGGTTATAGCGGGAACTAATACGTGAAAAATGCACTGGAGTGCGATTGAATGCTTTACGCATGCTATCGCCTTCAGGCGTATAGTACCGGCCTACACCGTCGTCATCAACGAAACGGACGGCTCGGAAGGTTTTTCCTCGGTTAGTAAACTCTGCAGCAATGATATCGCCATCTTTAATTTTATTACCATCTAGAAATTCTTCATTGTAGAGAAGGTTAAAGTGGTCACCTTTGCGAAGATCAAGCGCAAAGTCGATATCCCATCCAAAAATATAGGCCAGTTCCATGATGAGATTGTCAGAAAGTCCAGCACTTGTACCGGCTTGAAATAAAGAGCTGTCAATGGATCCAGTTACACTCTGTTGACGTAGTTCCACATCACGTTTGAGCGTTTCGACTATATAGCCATCTTCTTCAGTCAATGAGAGTTGGAACGTTTCTACAGGACTAATTATAAGTTGTAGTTTCTGTAGGCTAACGTTGCCATTGCTATCATCAATTGCAAAGCGTAACTGTTGTCCTGGTTTTAAGTTGAGTAGCGGCTTAATTTTTTTATCGAGTTTAGCAACTTGATAAACGTCACGTGCAGTTAAACCAACTCTGGGGAATATCAACGACAAATTATCACCGGATTTTACAGTGATGGTATCCCATTCTAGTGCTGGCGCTTGTTTATTTGCCGAAGTTAATTCTTCTCTAACCGGGCCAGTTGATTCAGAGTCAATAAGCAAGCTTTTGGAGGCTGCTTCTTTAGTCGATTCATTGACACTGGTATTTTTTAAGTCGTTTTCCTGCACCTCGTTGCCGGGCAGGTTAATAACCTTCGTTTCGGATTGTCTGGTAATAGTGTCTTGCTGATGTTCGCTATGAAGCCCAGGTAACGCAATCACTTGTGATTCTATGCCTGAATCAACTGGCTCACTCGTAGCAAGTACAATGCTGGTGATAAAAAAACCACCAAGGGTCAGCAAGGACAGTAGTAACAGATGCCTATACTTTGATAAGGGACGACCTGATCCTTCTGAGAAGAGGTTAGTTCGCTTGGATGATGCTATTAATCTATTTCGTTTCATCAGTTAGCTCAATATCAGCCATAGTTGTCAACGCATTCTCGCAGCATTTTAACTGGAATGGAAGCGTTTAATGTCTAGTGATGTGATATTATGCGCGCCAGAGTAAATAATCAAGTGGAGAAAAGCATGGGATCTGTAGAGGCAGCGTTGGCAGTAATTCGACGTGGCGCAGAAGAAATATTGGTTGAGAGCGAGCTGATTGAAAAACTCAAATCAGGCCGCCCACTCCGTATTAAAGCAGGTTTTGACCCTACAGCACCAGATTTACACCTTGGCCATACAGTGCTAATCAATAAGTTGAGACAATTTCAAGATTTAGGCCATGAAATTTTGTTTTTAATCGGTGATTTTACCGGCATGATTGGTGATCCAACGGGTAAAAATGTAACGCGTCAACCTTTAACTGCAGAGCAAGTGGAACAGAATGCGGTCAGTTATCAAGAGCAGGTATTTAAGATCCTTGATGCGGAAAAAACCCAGGTGGTTTTTAATTCACATTGGATGAATAAACTTTCTTCTGCCGATATGATTCGCTTGGCATCAAACCATACTGTAGCGCGAATGTTGGAACGCGATGACTTTCACAAGCGTTATACCAGTGGTCAGGCGATAGCAATACATGAATTTTTATATCCTTTGATACAAGGCTATGACTCAGTAGAACTAAATGCAGATGTTGAGCTGGGCGGAACGGATCAAAAGTTTAACTTATTGATGGGTCGTGAATTACAAAAAGCCTACGGTAAACCTCAGCAGTCAATTTTGACAATGCCGATTCTTGAAGGCTTGGATGGTGTACAAAAAATGTCTAAGTCATTGAATAACTATATAGGTATCAATGAAGCCCCAAATGACATGTTTGGCAAAATCATGTCAATTTCAGATGAACTGATGTGGCGTTACTTTGAATTACTTAGTTTTCGTAGCCTAGATGAAATTGTTGAATTTAAACAACAGGTGGAACAAGGCACAAACCCCCGGGACATTAAGTTTAAATTAGCGCAAGAGTTGATTACACGTTTTCATAATGAACAGGCGGCGCAGACAGCTCACGATGATTTCATTAATCGATTTAGTAAAAATGCAATCCCAGATGATATGCCTGAGATCGAACTTTCTGCCGGACAAGATGGGCTTGTATTAGCAAATGTAATGAAGCAAGCTGGTCTCGTAGCAAGTACCTCAGACGCCCATCGTATGGTTAAGCAGGGGGCTGTTAAGATTGATGGTGATCGAACCGATGATAGTAGGCAAGTATTACAAGCTGGCTTTGAAGCTGTCATTCAAGTTGGGAAAAGAAAATTTGCCCGCGTTAGTTTGCAAGAATAACGTGAAATAGCAAGCGAGATCGACCTGTTGATTGTTAACAAGTTAAAAAAGCATAAAAATTTGTTTATCTAAGGCTGGACGCCTTGTTAATTTACTGCTACTATGCTGGCCAATTTCTGAAACATCCTTCCCGATAGTATTTTGTGCACCCACTGCGTGTCTAATATATTTCTTTTAATTCTCTATAATAAAAAAATCTCCACTTAGGTAATACATGAATCTAACAGATCTTAAGAAGCAGTCTGCTGCTGAACTGATGGAATTAGCGGTCTCAATGGAACTTGAAGGTTTAGCTCGTAACCGCAAACAAGATTTAATTTTTTCAATAGTTAAAGCCCATGCCAAACAAGGTGATGATGTCTACAATACAGGCGTTTTAGAATTGTTACCGGATGGTTTCGGTTTTCTGCGTTCACCTGAAGATTCGTATGTCGCCGGACCTGATGATATTTATGTATCACCGAGTCAAATTCGGCGTTTCCATCTAAGGACAGGAGATACGATCAAAGGAAAAATCAGGGCGCCGAAAGACAGTGAGCGTTACTTTGCTTTGATAAAAGTTGAAGAAATCAACTTTGAAAAACCAGAAAACTCAAAAAATAAAGTTCCTTTTGAAAACCTGACACCACTCTTTGCAAATAGTCGCTTCACTCTTGAACGGGGTAACGGCAGTACAGAAGATTTAACACCACGAATTGTTGATCTATCAGCACCGATTGGTAAAGGCCAGCGTGGCTTAGTAGTTGCGCCTCCCAAATCAGGTAAGACAATGATTTTGCAGTCAATTGCTCAGTCGATTACGGCTAATCATCCTGAAAGCTATTTGATTGTATTGTTGATTGATGAACGTCCGGAAGAAGTGACCGAAATGCAACGCTCTGTACAGGGTGAAGTTGTATCAAGCACGTTTGATGAACCGGCTGCGCGACATGTACAAGTTGCCGAAATGGTTATCGAAAAAGCGAAACGTTTAGTTGAACATAAACATGATGTTGTGATTTTACTGGATTCCATTACACGTTTAGCTCGTGCCTATAATACGGTTGCACCTTCATCAGGTAAGGTTCTAACAGGTGGTGTTGATGCCAATGCATTACAGCGACCAAAACGTTTTTTTGGTGCGGCACGTAACATAGAAGAAGGTGGTAGCTTAACTATTATTGCGACAGCATTAGTTGAAACTGGGTCGCGAATGGATGAAGTTATCTTTGAGGAATTCAAAGGCACCGGTAATATGGAATTACAGCTTGAGCGTAAATTGGCGGATCGCCGAATTTATCCTGCTATTAACATTACACGTTCAGGTACTCGTCGAGAAGAATTACTAACACGAGAAGATGATCTGCATAAACTTTGGTTGCTACGTAAAATTCTGGCGCCGATGGAACCGCTTGAAGCGATGGAATTCTTGATGGACAGATTAAAAGCAACTAAAACCAATGCCGAATTTTTTGATGCTATGAAACAAGGCTAGTGGATTACTGGCATGTCGACGCTTGCCCCGGCTATTTTTATTATGGGGCCGACAGCGGCCGGTAAAACAGAACTGGCGCTTCAACTTGCTGATAAATATCCGGTTGAGTTGATCAGTGTGGATTCGGCGCTCGTCTATCGAGGCATGGATATTGGTACAGCTAAGCCGGATAAGGCGATATTGGCAAAATATCCGCATCATTTGATAGATATTCTAGACCCAGCAGATACTTATTCAGTCGGCGATTTCCGCCGTGATGCGCTGACCCTGATGGCCGATATCACAAAAAGGCAAAAGATACCTGTTCTTGTCGGTGGAACCATGCTTTATTTTAATGCTCTGCAACGAGGTTTAGCTGAGTTGCCTGAAGCTGATCTAAGCATTCGTAAAGAGTTGGACCAGCTTGCTGCTGAAAAAGGGTTGATGTATCTGCACGAACAATTACAGCAATGCGATCCCATCTCAGCTAAACGCATACATCCCAATGATCCTCAACGGCTTCAACGCGCACTAGAAATTTATCGTATTACCGGTAAATCACTAACTGAATTAACGCAAACTGGCCAGTCATCATTACCTTACCGTATTGTGAAAGTTGTTCTGAGTCCATTTGAGCGTGCAGTGCTTCATCAACGCATTGCGACACGTTACCTTGATATGATGGCGGCAGGGTTTATTGATGAGGTTGCCTCTTTCTTCCAAAATCCGCGTTATACAGCTAATTTGCCTGCCATGCGCTCTGTTGGCTACCGTCAAGTATGGCAATATCTGGCTGGAGAATACGATAAAGAAACATGCATAGAAAAAGCAATTATCGCAACCCGACAGATGGCGAAAAGACAGCTGACATGGCTGCGAAAACAACAGGATGGTAGCTGGTTTGACAGTGGAAGTGATATCCCAGTTGAGCAAATCACACAATTTTTATCAGTAAATTTAGCAGAATTAAATTTTAAAACTTGACGTAATGAAAAGTGATTCTAGAATAGTCGATAAAAGACACATAAAATGTAAGTGAAAAGAACAACAATAATACGACTCTGGAGATCCAATGGCTAAGGCACAATCGTTACAAGATCCATTTTTGAACGCATTAAGGCGTGAAAATGTTCCCGTATCAATCTATTTAATGAACGGTATTAAACTACAAGGGCAGATTGATTCATTTGACCAGTTTGTTATTTTACTAAAAAATACGGTCAGTCAAATGGTATATAAACATGCTGTATCAACTATTGTGCCTGCCCGTAATGTTGATATTTCTGATGAAGATGAATAAGGAGAGCTGATTGTTCGATCGTCCCAGTAGTCACGCTGCTTTTACTGATGAACATAACAAAGAGGCTGTTGTTCTTGTTCACTTAAACCTTAATAATGATCTTAACTTTGCTGAAACAGAGCAGGAATTTATAGAGCTTGTTAATTCTACAGGCGCAGACATCGCCACAATCATACATGGTAAACGACGCGCGCCTGATCCTAAATATTTTGCTGGTAGCGGTAAAGTAGAAGAAATTCGCCAGCAAGTTATTGAGCACCATGCCGGACTAGTTATCTTTAACCATGAGTTGTCACCCAGCCAAGAGCGTAATCTAGAACAAAAGTTAGAATGTCGTGTCATTGCACGAACGGGTCTTATTCTGGATATATTTGCTCGTAGAGCACGTTCGCATGAAGGTAAGTTGCAAGTTGAGTTGGCGCAGCTGAAGCATTTATCCACGCGTTTAGTACGCGGCTGGACTCACTTGGAAAGACAAAAAGGTGGGATAGGGTTGCGGGGACCAGGTGAAACGCAATTAGAAACGGACCGCCGACTAATTGGACAACGCATCAAGTCACTAAAGAAACGATTGACTAAGGTGCATTCACAACGTGAACAAGGTAGTCGTGCCCGTCAACGCAGTAATGTGCCCGTTGTCTCCTTGGTTGGTTACACCAATATGGGGAAGTCAACGTTATTTAACCGACTTACGACATCAGAAGTCTATGCAGACGATCGCTTATTTGCAACCTTGGATCCGACATTACGCCGTTTGAAGTTGCACGATACACAAACACTCATAATGGCAGATACCGTTGGTTTTATAAGACAGTTGCCACACGACCTTGTTGAATCATTTAGTTCTACTCTGGAAGAAACCCAAAATGCAAGTTTACTGCTTCACGTCGTTGAAGCTGGTTCGAATGAACGTGAAGAATTGATGGAACATGTGAATGATGTCCTTATGCAGATCGGTGCAGATGAGGTACCTCAAGTCATTATTTATAATAAAATTGATAAACTTGACGATCAAAAGCCACGTTTAGAATACGATATTAATGGCAGAATTAATCGTGTTTGGTTATCAGCCCAAACAGGGGAAGGTCTCGATTTATTAAGACAAACGTTACATGCTTATTTCCCAGAACACGCGCCCATTGATCAAGCGATAGACGAATAAGCGGTATTATTAAGTGAAAATCACGGCCATAAAAAAACGCACAAGGTCTTGTTTTTAGAGCAGTCACACCCCATGTTGTCTATTTAGTGTAAGAATGAGGACCAAACAACGGTTCCCATAAGCTCGCTATGCCCGTAAAATAAACTTTTTAAGTTTCTTAATCTTTTTCACAGCTTGGAGTGTTAAATGGCTTGGAATGAACCTGGTAATGGTAACAAGGATCCATGGGGTAACCAGGATGGCAAGGGGCCACCAGATCTTGATGAAGTCGTTCGCAAAATGCAGCGTAAATTAGGCGGCATGTTTGGTGGGGGCGGATCTGACGGTGATGGTTCCACGAATCCCGGAGGTTCTATTGGTATTGGGTTAATTGCCATCATTCTCTTTACTGTATGGATACTCTCAGGTATCTATATTGTTGATGCGGCTGAAAGAGGTGTTGTTTTACGGTTTGGTGCCTACAGTGAAACCACTGAACCTGGCCCACACTGGCATTTTCCGTATCCCATTGAGCGAGCTGAATTAGTTAATGTCGATGAAAACAGGACTGCTGAAATTGGTTATCGGGCAACAAATGGTCGTACAGGCGGTACGATTCATTCAGAATCACTCATGCTGACCAAAGATGAAAATATTGTCGATTTGAAAATAGCCGTTCAGTATAAAGTGAAGGATGCATCTCTTTACTTATTCAATGTTAGAAACCCGGACGTGACGCTTCGACAAATGACTGAGAGCGCTGTCCGTGAAACGGTTGGTCAAGCAAAAATGGATTTTGTATTAACGGAAGGGCGTAATGAAATCGCTAGACTGACTGAGAGTTTGTTGCAATCTATGTTAGATGATCAAAAAACAGGCCTGATGATTACAAGTGTCAACATGCAGGATGTTCAACCTCCTGAACAGGTTCAGGCAGCTTTTGCTGATGTTGTTAAAGCACGCGAAGATGAAGTGCGGCAGAAAAATGAAGCTGAAGCGTATGCCAATGATATTGTGCCAAGAGCTCGGGGTCGCGCATTCAGGATTATTAATGAAGCAGAAGCTTATAAAAGTGAAGTCATTGCCAGGGCAGAGGGTGATACCAGCCGTTTCTTACAGGTTATGACTGAATATCAAAAAGCACCTGAAATTACTAAAGAACGTCTCTATCTGGATTCAATGCAATCGGTTTATAAACGGAGTCAAAAAGTGATTGTTAACACATCTAAAGATAGTAATAACGTACTTTATTTGCCACTTGATAAGATGCGCTCAACTAACAGCAATGCTAAGTCTGGCAGCGTAACAGTAGATAATACTAATAATTATTCCAACGATAGCATGCAAACGACAAAACCCAGTACCAGTCGATTAGATGTGCGTAGTAGAGGAGGCCGATAAAATGTCATCACGTTTAACAACATTGTTGCTCATTGCTGTATTGGCCATCGTTATTATCAGCTCGTCTATTTTCACTGTCGACGTGCGTGAACGCGCCCTCTTGTTGCGATTAGGACATATTGAGCGTTCTGATTACCCAGCAGGTTTACACTTTAAATTGCCTTTTATTAATGAAGTTCGTAAGTTTGATGGACGTATTTTAACCTTGGACGCAACACCAGCACGTTATTTGACCGGCGAAAAGAAAAACGTCTTGGTTGATTCTTTTATTCTCTGGCGTGTATCTGATGTCGCGACTTATTTTCGTTCTATGGGCGGGGATGAACGTAGGGCAGAGTCTCGTCTGTCACAGATTATAAAAGATAACTTACGCGGTGAATTTGGTAAACGAACTATCCAGGAAGTGGTTTCTGGCGACAGATCGGCCATCGAGACATATATTACTAAACAAGCTAATGTCGTGTCCTCTGAATTTGGTATCGAAGTCGTCAATGTTAAAATTAAACGTATTGATTTACCAACTGAAGTGAGTACATCGGTTTATTCGCGTATGGAAGCCGAGCGTGAGCGCGTGGCAAAAGAGTTACGTTCTCGTGGTGCTGAACAAGCAGAAAGAATTCGTTCAGATGCTGATCGCGAGCGTACTATTCTTCTGGCGGATGCTAGACGTGATGCTGAAGTTCTACGCGGTAAAGGGGATGCTGTTGCTACCGAAATTTACGCCACCGCATATGAAAAGAATACTGAGTTTTATTCACTTTATCGACGCTTATCAGCCTATAAGGATGTCTTCACAGAAGAAGATATGCTGATTATTGAGCCTAAAGGCGAGTTTTTTAATAACTTTGATAATGCCAACGATAAATAGTCATTTGTGGAGTTATTTTTAGAGAGCCTTTTTATTGCATCGGCGTTAATGTTGGTTATAGAAGGTATAATGCCATTCTTGAGCCCTAAAACGTTTCGTCGTGCATTATTGCAAATGCTAAATATGAACGATCAACAGCTTAGAAGCGTCGGCTTTTTCAGTATGCTTTTGGGTATCGTTATACTGTATTGGGTACATTGAAAACATGAGTTTTACAGAACCTTGGTTATTACCAGAAGGTATTGATGAAGTTATGCCTGAACAGGCATCGCAGCTTGAAGCACTTCGACGAAAATTAATCGATAATATGCAAAGCTGGGGATATAAACTGGTTGTACCTCCTTTGGTCGAATACCTGGATTCTTTATTGACTGGAACGGCAAAGTCTCTTGATATTCAAACCTTTAAATTGACGGATCAAATGTCTGGTCGGATGCTGGGTATTCGAGCAGATATAACGCCTCAAGTTGCTCGTATTGCCGCGCATAAGTTACGTGATGATAGGCCAGTACAACGCCTATGTTATATCGGTAATGTGTTGCAAACATTGCCACAAAACCAAGCCGGCTCCAGAAATCCAATTCAACTCGGTGCTGAGATCTACGGGCATTGTGGACCTGAAAGTGATGTTGAAATATTACAATTGATGATTGATGTGTTGTCTGTAACAGGTTATGACAGTGATATTTTGCTGGATATCGGTCACGTTGGTATTTATCGCAGTCTAGCGCAACATGCTGGGTTGAATCAGGAGCAGGAGCAAGCCCTTTTTGCTGCGCTGCAACGTAAAGCCAATGCGGAAATTACTGAGTTATTACACAGTTATTCGCTGAGTGATGATAATCGGGTGATGTTGTCAGCTTTAGCAGAATTAAATGGTGGTAAAGAAGTACTGGATAAGGCAAAGCAAATATTCAGTCATGCCGATGACACAGTAAAAGCGGCTTTAATAACAATACAGGAAGTTGCTGATATGCTGCAGCAGCGTATGCCCACAGTGGCGTTACATTTTGATTTGGCAGAGTTACGAGGTTACGACTATCACACTGGTCTGGTCTTCTCAGCTTATCAAGCTGGCAGCAGCCGCGCGCTTGCAATGGGAGGGCGTTATGATGATATTGGCGAAGCCTTTGGCCATGCTCAACCAGCCACTGGTTTTAGTATCGATATTAAAAGCTTAATAGCAGATAAACCGTTTAGTGATAGTCAGGAAACGGTCATCTTAACGGATTGGACTGGCGAAGAAGAGCAGCAAAAGATGATTAAGCAACTTCGCTGTTCAGGTGAAACAGTGATTTATAAGCTTTCTGATACTGAGAAGGCAACAAAACATTTGATCAAACAAAATGGCCACTGGCAAGTGGTTGAAACAGGAACGCAAATAAGTGGCTAACAATATTGTAGTAATTGGTTCTCAATGGGGCGATGAAGGAAAAGGCAAGCTGGTCGATCTATTAACGGATAATGTCTCGGCAGTGGTACGATTCCAAGGTGGTCATAATGCCGGACATACCTTGGTCATTGATGGCAAGAAAACAGTTCTGCATTTAATACCATCGGGTATTTTACGTGAACATGTACAGTGTTTAATTGGTAATGGTGTTGTTTTATCACCGGAAGCATTATTGAAAGAAATGGCTGAGTTAGAAGCCAGTGGCGTTCCAGTTAGAGATCGATTAAAAATCAGCGCGGCTTGTCCACTCATTCTTTCATATCACGTAGCATTAGATAAAGCGCGTGAAAGCCGTCGAGGTAAATCAGCCATAGGTACTACAGGTCGTGGTATTGGCCCGGCGTATGAAGATAAAGTAGCTCGACGAGGTTTACGCCTTGGTGATCTGGTAGATAAAGAAGGTTTTGTTAAAAAGCTTCAGGAAGTTGTCGAATACCATAATTTTTCTCTGATCAATTATTATCAGGTAGCTCCTGTTAGTTTTGAACAGGTACGTGATGAAACGTTAGCAATGCGTGATGTCTTATTGCCACTCATTGCTGATATTCCTTCCTTGCTTCAACACTATTCAATAGCCGGTGAAAAAGTGATGTTTGAAGGTGCACAAGGTGCTTTACTGGATATTGATCACGGCACTTACCCTTATGTCACATCATCAAACACAACAGCAGGTGGATCGGCAGCAGGTTCTGGCGTTGGCCCATGTCATATTGATTATGTACTTGGTATTACCAAAGCCTATACAACAAGAGTGGGAGCCGGTCCTTTTCCATCAGAGTTGTTTGACGATATTGGCCAGCATTTAGCTGTTAAAGGCCATGAAAAAGGAGCAACAACAGGTCGTGATCGTCGCTGTGGCTGGCTGGATATTGTTGCTCTTAAGCGTGCTTGCTGGATCAATAGTATCAGTGGCCTGTGTCTGACAAAACTTGATGTACTTGATGGTCTTGAAACAATTCGTTTATGTATCGGTTATGAACGTAATGGCCAAATAGTAGATGTGTTACCACTTAGTGCTGATGAGTTTGAGGGCTGTGAGCCGCAATATATCGATATGCCCGGCTGGCAGGAATCGACGTTAGGGGTGACCAACTATCAAGACCTACCAGTGAACGCGCAAACTTATATTGAAAAAGTGGAAAGCTTGGTGGCTGTCCCGGTTGATATTATCTCCACTGGCCCTGATCGGGTTGAAACAATCATTAAACGAGATATTTTCAGCCTATAGTAACTTGTTATTGTTTGCTCATTGCTGCATAAAGAGCAGAGTAATCTGTATCTGATAACCCAAGATCCAGTGTTTTTGCTATTAATTCATTAATGCCTTCTAAGGCACAGGTTTCCAAGCCCTGTTGCTGAGCTACGTCGATGAACAGTTGTGTGTCCTTTGCCAGATGTTTAGTCGGGAAGTTAGGATTAGCATAATTTTGTTCTAGCATTCGTTGCAGTTTTTTATCAAAAGTAGGGGCATAAAGTGCACTGTCTCGTAACACGCCCATAAACTGCTCAATGTTAACGTTTTCTTTTTCCAGTAAAGCAAGACTTAAAGAAAAGCTCGAGGTTAATCCTGCAATCAATTGGTTCATAGCTAACTTCACCGTAGATCCTTGGCCAACTTCACCAAAGTATTGTGGTTTTTCAGCCATTGAGGAAAGTACAGGTAGTAAGCTATCGAATGTAGCAAGCCGACCCGATGCCATAAGTAATAATCGGCCATTCCTTGCTTCTGGTAGGCTGCCTAAAACAGGGCTTTCTAAATAATGGCCCTGTAGTCGTTCAATCCTGTCGGCCAGTTGCCGTGACTGCTCAGGCGCAATTGTGGCCATTTGAATAAAGTATTTATTCTTGAATGAGTCATTATCAACAGTGTCCAGTACAGTTGTTATAGCATTAAAATCACTTAAAAATAAGATACATATATTACTAGCATCAATTGCCTGTTGCGCAGATGCAGCAATCTTAGCGCCAGATTGTGCGAGAGGCTGCATTTTTTCCGCGCTGCGATTGAAGATTGTCAAAGTATAGTCTTGCATAAGTAGGCGCTCGCCAAGAGCTTGCCCCATTAAGCCTGTGCCTAATAGTGAAATAGTCGTCATCATCCATTTCCAAAATTGATAAATAAAAATAATTTATAACATAGTCAAGCTTGTAGATGCAGTATGCGGACTAAGATAGAATATAGCGTTATTTTACGATTGAGCAGGGGAATTCTGTGTATAAGAAAGATATGACCATCGCTGGTTTTGATGATGAACTGTTTGCTGCAATTGAAGCAGAGAACCAACGTCAGGAAGATCACATCGAGTTGATTGCGTCTGAAAACTACACTAGCCCCCGGGTAATGGAAGCGCAAGGCTCGTCATTAACCAATAAATATGCCGAAGGTTATCCAAGTAAGCGATATTATGGTGGTTGTGAATATGTCGATGCCGCTGAAGAGTTAGCCATCGAACGCGCTAAAGAATTGTTTGGTGCTGATTATGCTAATGTACAGCCTCACTCAGGTTCGCAAGCAAATGCAGCTGTATATCTTGCCTTGCTGCAACCTGGTGACACACTTCTCGGTATGAGTTTAGCTCATGGAGGACATCTGACACATGGTTCAAAAGTAAGCGCTTCTGGCAAAATCTATAATTCCATCTCATATGGTTTAGATCCAGCAACTGGTGAAATAGATTACGATGAGGTTGAGCGTTTGGCGAAGGAACACAAACCTAAAATAGTTGTAGCGGGATTTTCAGCCTATTCTCGTATTATTGATTGGCAACGTTTCCGAGATATTGCAGACTCTGTAGGGGCATATCTACTTGTGGATATGGCGCATGTTGCTGGTCTTGTTGCTGCGGGTATCTATCCCAATCCCGTTCAGATCGCTGATGTAACAACAACGACAACGCACAAAACACTTCGCGGCCCTCGAGGTGGTTTAATACTGGCTAAAGCCAACCCTGAAATAGAAAAAAAACTTAACTCAGCTGTTTTTCCTGGTTTTCAGGGTGGTCCTTTAATGCATGTGATTGCAGCTAAAGCCGTTGCCTTTAAAGAAGCGATGCTTCCAGAGTTTACAAGCTATCAACAACAAGTTGTTAATAATGCAAGAGTCATGGCGAAGGTCTTTATGGCACGAGGCTATGATGTCGTATCAAAAGGTACGGATGATCATTTATTTCTGGTGAGTTTTATTGAAGCGGGTTTAACAGGTAAGGATGTCGATGCCTGGTTAGGTAACGGATACATTACTGTGAATAAAAATGCAGTACCGAACGACCCACAATCACCTTTCGTAACTTCTGGAATTCGAGTCGGTACGCCTGCTGTCACTACCCGTGGCTTTAAAGAACAGGAATGCAGCGATTTAGCAGGTTGGATGTGTGACATTATTGATAGCCGTGGTGATGAGGCAATGATTCAATCAGTGAAAGATAAAGTCATCGCGGTTTGTAAACAACACCCTGTATATTCATAACATTATGCTAATAATAAGCGTTTGACTGGAGGACAGTGATTGTATGCGATGCCCTTTTTGTGGTGCTGATGACTCTAAAGTCATTGATTCGCGATTGTTAGCGGAAGGCGATTCAATACGACGTCGTCGTAGTTGTAGTGAGTGTAATGAGCGGTTTACGACCTATGAAACGGCTGAATTAACCTTGCCAAGGTTAATTAAACGCGATCAATCACGTGCCGTGTTTGATGAAACTAAGCTGCGGGCAGGAATTTTACGAGCACTGGAAAGGCGGCCAGTCAGTATAGATGCTGTCGATAAGGCTGTTAAAGGGATTATTCATAGACTAAGAGCAACAGGTGAAAGTGAAGTCGAAAGTCGCTTAGTTGGTGACTGGGTGATGGATGCGTTGCGTGAACTTGATGAGGTCGCTTATGTTCGTTTTGCCTCCGTTTATCGCAGTTTTCAGGATGTGAATGAATTCCGTGAGGAAATTGAGCGTATGAAGAATACCGGGTCAGATAGCAAGAGTAAACATTAAGCTGCCGAGATGAGTACCATAATAAAACAAGACAAACATTAAGGTAATGACGGCGCAGCAGCAATTTATGGCGCGAGCTCTCCAGTTAGCAGAGCGAGGCCTGTATACAACACATCCAAACCCTAGAGTGGGGTGTGTGCTGGTAAAAAATGATGTCATTTTAGCTGAAGGCTGGCACCAGCAAGCGGGGCAGGGACATGCTGAAGTAAATGCGCTCAATGCGTTAGGCCGTGAGTCGGCTCAAGGTGCAGATTGTTATGTCACGCTGGAACCATGCAGCCACACCGGACGAACCCCACCTTGCGTTGAGCGTCTAATCGAAGCCGGTATACGACGTGTGATTGTTGCGATGGAAGATCCTAACCCACTTGTGGCGGGGCAAGGTATTACTCGCTTACGACAAGCGGGTATTGACGTTGCTGTTGGTATGATGGCTGATAAAGCCGAGGCATTGAACAAAGGTTTTTGTCAGCGGATGCGTTTAGGTCGACCTTATGTGCGTAGTAAAGTTGCCATGAGCCTTGATGGACGGACAGCCATGGCTTCAGGTGAGAGTCAATGGATTACTGGACCGGATGCCAGACATGATGTACAACGATTGAGGGCGCAAAGTTCTGCAGTAATGAGTGGTATTGGCACTGTTCTGGGTGACGATCCTCAACTGACAGTAAGAATTGCGCAAGCACTTTATCCTGAGAACCATGCGATCAGACAGCCATTGATAGTGATTGTTGATAGTCAGTTGCGTTTGTTGCCATCGGCAAGAGTCTTTAAAACAGAAGCTAAAAAATTACTAGCGACGATAGTTCAGCCAAGAGAGGTCTATGATGCAGAAGTTGTCACCCTCCCTGCAAATAATGGTCGAGTTGACTTAAATGCCTTGATGAGCAGCTTAGCGCAGTATGAAATTAATGATGTGCTCGTTGAGTCAGGACCAATCTTAAATGGTGCTTTGTTAGAGTTGGGCTTGATAGATGAAATAATTATCTATATGGCACCTAAATTAATGGGTGATGCTGCTAAAGGTTTATTTCACTTGCCGGCAATGAAAACAATGTCACAGAATATTGACCTTGATATTGTTGATATCAGGGCTGTAGGTAAAGACTGGCGAATTACTGCAAAACCACATTACCAGTTTTAAAAACTGTTTACCAAATAGGGCGAAGGAAAAATAATCATGTTTACCGGTATTATTGCTGATATTGGCACCGTTAATGCTATAAGACGTAAAGGCGGTGACGTTTTACTTGAAATAATTTGCCCTAAACTGAATTTGGTTGATGTAAAAATAGGTGACAGCATCGCTATTAATGGCGTGTGTTTGACGGTAATCGCGATGCTAGATAAAACCTTGAGCTTCGATGTGTCTCGTGAGACATTAGATCGAAGTAGTCTTGGCGTGTTAAAAGTAGGTTCACCAGTGAATTTGGAAAAAGCATTGGCTGTTGGTGACAGGCTAGGTGGTCATTTTGTCAGTGGTCATGTCGATGGCTTGGCATCGTGTGTGTCACTTGAAACCTCAGCGAGGTCGGTACAATTTCGTTTTGAAGTAGCAATAGACCTAGCACGATTTATTGCTGAAAAGGGATCTATCTGCATTGATGGGACGAGTCTTACTGTCAATCATGTAGGCGAGAACTGGTTTGAAGTGAACATTATTCCTCATACAATGCAGGAAACCATCATCCAACATTATCGTGTGGGTAGTGTTGTGAATATTGAAGTTGATTTACTGGCTAGGTATTTAGATCGTTTACAGAACAAAACTGAATCTGTAATTACAAAAGAAACATTGCGGCAACATGGCTTTCTAGGAGAATAGTTTCAGATATGCAATTAAATACAACAGCTGAAATCATTGATGATTTTAAGCAGGGCAAGATGGTCATTATTGTTGACGATGAAGATCGTGAAAATGAAGGCGATTTAGTCATGGCTGCCGCATCTGTCACTGCCGAAGATATCAACTTTATGGCGCACTACGGCCGGGGTTTAATTTGCCTCACCATTACTGAAGAGCATTGCAAACAATTGCGTTTGCCATTGATGGTGAATGATAATCAGGCGGCCTATTCGACCAATTTTACAGTATCAATTGAAGCAGCCCAAGGCGTGACAACGGGTATATCAGCTGCCGATCGGGCATTGACGATTCAGACCGCTGCGAATCCAACCGCCAGGCCCGAAGACATAGTGCAACCGGGGCACATTTTTCCGCTGAAAGCGCAGTTAGGCGGTGTTTTAACGCGTGCCGGACACACAGAAGCGGGATGTGATTTAGCACAGCTGGCAGGGAAATCTCCCGCTGCCGTTATTGTTGAAATTTTAAATGATGATGGCAGTATGGCGAGAAGGCCAGATTTAGAAAAATTTGCTAAAAAGCATAATCTTAAAATCGGCACTATCGCTGACTTGATCAGTTACCGTCTCGAAAATGAAATGACGGTGCAACGACTATCGCATTGTCAAATGCCCACAGTTCATGGTGATTTTGAGTTGTATAGTTTTCAGGATACCGTTAATGGCCAAGTACATTTAGCGCTAGTGTCCGGTGAAATAGAACCGAATGAAGAAACCTTAGTGCGAGTGCATATGGCTGATCCCTTACATGATTTAGTTGGCGCAACGCGAGACACGGCACACTGGCCATTAGATAAGGTCATGAATCAAATCAAACAAGCTGGCAAAGGCGTTTTGGTTGTATTGCGGCAGCCTGAGCAAAACAAACGTTTAGCTGACAAAATCGAACGCTACCAACAGTTAGATCGTGGCGATAGTGTTGTCGCTGCTAAATCAGCCTGGGATATGAGGACGTTTGGTGTCGGCGCGCAAATATTAGCTGATCTTGGGGTTAAAAAAATGCGCGTAATGGGTACACCAACCAAACTAACCGGTTTATCAGGCTTTGGCCTGGAACTGGTGGGCTATGCTGATGGACAATAAACGTTGCAACAAAAAAATATCTTAGTCGTTGTGGGAGAAGCCTCGGGAGAGGCCCATGCCGCGCGTGTCATAAGTGAACTTAAAAAGTTATCGCCTGATACTCAAATCAGAGGAATAGGTGGTGATAAATTGCGTGCTGCCGGCATGGATGTCGTCGTAGATTTCGCTGAATTAGCCGTGATGGGTTTGGTAGAAGTTGTTAAGCGTTATAGTCAGATTAAAGCCATTTTTGATCAGATGGTGGCTATATTAAAGAACCAACGACCTGATTTATTAGTGTTAGTAGATTACCCCGGGTTTAACTTAAAATTAGCTAAGCAAGCGAAAAAACTGGGTATTCCTGTACTTTATTATATTAGCCCCAAAGTATGGGCCTGGCGAAAAGGCCGCGTAAAAACAATACAGCGCGTTGTTGATCACATGGCTGTTTTGTTCCCCTTTGAAGTAGATATTTATCAACAGGCTGGAGTACCAGTGACCTGCGTTGGTCATCCGTTGGTCGATGCAGTGCCAAGACGGTTGAATCAGCAAGAGGCCAAGTCTTTATTTGAACTTGATGCTGACCACCGTGTTTTGGGATTGTTTCCGGGCAGTCGTCGTAGTGAAGTGGAAACCTTATTGCCGATCATGATTCAAGCTGCTGAACGTATTGCACAACAAAGAAATGATATTGATGTTGTTTTGCCTTTAGCGCCTGGTCTAGATAGGCGTTTACTCGAAAAAATGTTAGCCGAAACAAACTTGCCGATTAAAATTGTGGATAAAGAATTTTATAGGTTGACCAAGGCCTGTGATGCTGTGGTTGCAGCATCAGGTACTGTAACATTAGAAATTGCTTTGCTCGGTGTGCCACATTTTATTATTTATAAAGTGACCCCTTTGACCTATAAAATTTTGTCGAGGCTAGTGAAAATTCCTTATGTAGGTTTGTGTAATATTGTTACGGGTAAAAATCTTATCACCGAGTTAATACAAGATAATGTCACGGTAGAATACGTGGAACTTGAACTGTTGGACAGACTCAACCGGACAGATAGTAAAACTGTTGCAGAAGATATTAGAAAAGAAGTGTTGACTGCTCTAGGCCCTTCTGGCGGGGCTAAAAATGCTGCGAAATTGATTGTAACTATGTTAGAACAACCAGCCCATGATTGAGTATATAGCAGGTGTTGATGAGGTCGGGCGGGGACCGCTGGCCGGTCCTGTCGTTACCGCAGCGGTGATTTTGGATCCAAGTAATCCTATTGATGGCTTGACTGATTCAAAGAAACTAACAGAGAAACGGCGTAATGAACTTGAGAAGCTTATTAAGCAACGTGCTTTAGCGTGGGCATTAGGCCGGGCTGAAGTTGGAGAGATTGATCAACTTAATATTCTGCAAGCATCATTATTAGCCATGAAGCGAGCTGTGGAAGCATTGCATATCATGCCAAGCCATGCGCTGGTTGATGGTAATCAGATCCCTGACTTACTGTGTCAGGTGACAACGATTATTAAAGGTGACGAATCTGAACCAGCCATTGCAGCAGCTTCTATTTTGGCCAAAGTTGCACGAGATAGAGAAATGCAGCTAATGGAACAAGATTACCCCGGCTATGGTTTTGCTCAACATAAAGGCTATCCAACAAAATCACATCAGCAGGCTTTGTTGGAATTGGGTGTGACGGAGATTCACCGTCGCTCATTTAAACCGGTACAAATGGCGCTTAACGCTCGTGTTTAGTATAGATAACACCAGATATCCCTTTGTAAGCATGGTATGATACGAGCCCATGTTATCGTTAAATACTATTTTCGAACAAAGCAAAATAGCTGACTTTCAGCCCGACATACAAAACGATGATCCGCTGATTATCCCGCGGCCAGCACATACACTTTCCCGTGCTCAAATCAGTCAGAATGCCTTAAATGTTCTGTATGGTTTGAAAGATGCAGGTTTTGAGGCTTACTTGGTCGGTGGTTGTGTTCGTGATTTATTGTTAGGGCATGAACCAAAAGATTTTGATGTCGCAACGAATGCGTTGCCCGAACAAGTGCATAAACTATTCAGACGTAGTCAACTTATCGGTCGGCGTTTTAAGTTGGTTCATGTTCGTTTTGGTCGTGAAATGATAGAGGTCGCTACATTTCGAGCGCCACCTGCTGAATTGCAGGATGAAGCGGTTCAAGAACGTATTGTTGAAGATAATGTTTATGGTAGTTTAAAGCAAGATGCATGGCGGCGAGACTTTACTATCAATGCGTTGTATTACAATATTCGTGACTTTTCTATCGTCGATTACACAGGTGGTATATCAGACTTACAAAAAGGTAATATTCGTCTAATTGGTGATGTCGAAACCCGTTATCGTGAAGATCCGGTCCGGATGTTAAGAGCTATACGATTTGTTGGTAAGTTAGGCTTACGGCTAGAAAAAAATACCGAACACTTTATTCCTCAATTGGCTAATTTATTAGATGATATTCCAGCGGCGCGTTTATTTGATGAAGTGCTGAAATTGTATTTAACGGGTAATGCGGCAGTAACTCATGAGTTACTCGGCCATTATGGTGTCTTTGATTACTTGTTTCCAGAAACAGCCTCCTTGCTGCACAGTGAACAAGATGAGTACCCACGAACACTTATCATTAAAGCATTGGAAAATACAGATAACCGTATTAATTTAGCGAAACCAGTAAATCCGGCCTTTTTATTTGCTGCTTTATTATGGGAACCGTTACGTCAGCGATGGCAATATTATCAACAGCGAAAAATCCCACCTATTCCTGCTATGCATCATGCAGCGTCTGATGTGTTTTTAACTCAGGTGAAACGAGTTGCAGTGCCTAAACGATTTAGTCTTGTGTCACGTGATATCTGGCAAATGCAAATTCGGCTTGCTCAACGTCAGGGAAAACGCGCTTATCGTTTGTTCGAGCACCCGAAGTTTCGGGCGGCTTATGACTTTTTGTTACTTCGTGTGGAAGCCGGCGAATCATTGCAGGAACTTGCTGACTGGTGGACGACATTTCAAGAAGTCACGCAAGAAGAACGACAAAGGATGGTGGATGCTTTAGCGCCAGCTCCTACTAAAAAGCGTCGTCGTCGTCGCCGTAAAAAACCAGCAACTAAGGCGGATTGATGCGTGTATTTATCGGTTTAGGCAGTAACCTCGCTGATCCCATTGCCCAGGTTAAAACGGCGTTAGCCGATCTAGAACAACTTACTGACACACAACTGGTGTCGTGTTCATCCCTATATCGCAGTCCGCCAATGGGCCCACAAGATCAACCCGATTATATTAATGCTGTTGCCGAGTTGACGACATCATTAACAGCGCATCAACTGTTGGCAAAGGTACAATTGATTGAACAACAACATGGCCGGGTAAGAAAACGCCATTGGGGAGAACGAACACTCGATTTGGATCTACTGCTGTTTGGCGATAAAACGATACACGATCAAACGTTGCAGATTCCACATCCTGGCATTGCTGAACGTGCTTTTGTATTGTATCCCTTAGCAGAAATTGCTCCTGATGTAGTGATTCCTGGCTTGGCGGTTGTGAATGAATTATTAGCTGACTGTCCGCTGGATGGTTTGCAACGAATTGAAAACTGGGAAGAATGATGACTACACCGTATCAATATATTGTTGTTGAAGGCCCCATTGGCGTCGGTAAAACGCATTTGGTCAAACGGTTGGCTGATAGCTTTTCCGGCTCCTGCTTGTTGGAACAACCGGAATCAAACCCTTTCCTGGAAAAATTTTATATTCATCCGAAGCAGTCAGCCTTACCGACACAGCTTAGTTTTCTTATGCAACGGGTGAAGGTCAGTAAAACCCTGCAGCAGGATGATCTGTTTCGAGCAACGCAGGTTGCCGATTTTATGATTGAAAAGGATCGCCTGTTTGCTCAAATCACGCTCGATGACGATGAGTTAGCTTTATATAACATGGTGTATGATAATTTGACCATGCATAGCAGAACGCCTGATTTAGTGATTTATTTGCAAGCACCATTATCAGTATTAAAAGCAAGAGTAAATCAACGTGGTATTCCCTATGAACAACGTATTGAAGATGCCTACTTACAACGTTTATCCGATAGTTATGCCGATTTTTTCCATTATTATGAAGCCTCACCGTTGTTAATAGTCAATGCTGAGCAGATAGATCTCGTTAACAGCGAGCAGGATTACCAGAACCTATTAGCTCAAATTATGACTATCCAGAGTGGGCGTCAGTACTATAACCCTCTACCTGTTAGTGAGAAGTAAAATGAGTCGCAGTACTTTAACGCAATTGCGTGCAATGAAATCAAAGCAGGAAAAAATAGCTGTTTTGACGGCCTATGATGCCAGTTTCAGTCACTTGCTCGAGCAGGCGGGTGTTGATGTTATTCTGGTCGGTGATTCGCTAGGAATGGTCATTCAAGGCCAGGAGAGCACACTCCCGGTGTCAGTTGATGATATGGTGTATCACACAGCCAATGTCGCTCGTGGTAGTGAACAAGCCTTTATCATTGCAGATATGCCTTTTATGAGTTATGCCAACGCTAATCAAGCGATAAGTAACGCAGCGCGGTTAATGGCCGAAGGCGGTGCGCAGATGGTCAAATTAGAAGGCGGCACGGTGATAGTCGATACGATGACGCAACTGACAGAAAGAGGGATACCAGTGTGTGCGCATCTTGGTTTGCTCCCACAATCAGTCCACCGATTGGGTGGATATCGTGTTCAGGGTAAAACAGAGGATACTGCCAGGCAGTTGTTGGATGATGCAGTCTCGTTACAACAAGCTGGCGCCGATATGTTGGTTTTAGAATGTGTGCCAGCTGATGTGGCAGGCAGAATCACTGAGGCACTTACTATTCCAGTAATAGGTATTGGCGCTGGTGCCGACTGTGATGGTCAGGTGCTTGTTCTCTATGACATGTTGGGCTTAACACCTGGTAAACGACCACGGTTCAGTCATGATTTTTTAGCAGATACTGGTGGGGTGCCTGCCGCTATTGCGCAATATGTACAACAAGTGAAATCGGGTGACTTTCCCGGTCCTGAGCAACAATATTAATGCAGCTTATCAATGGCCAAACAGGATTACGCAAACAAATAGCTGACTGGCGATTTGACGGCTATCGTATTGCTTTTGTACCGACAATGGGTAACTTGCATGCGGGTCATCTGTCATTAGTGAACAAAGCAAAACAGGTAGCCGATAAAGTGGTGACCAGCATCTTTATCAACCCATTACAATTTGATAACTCGGATGATTTAACTGCCTATCCTCGTACCTTTGACCAGGACTCACAATTATTATCGGAGCAGGGGTGTGATGCGGTATTTGTTCCTAAAATCGACGAGATATATCCTCATGGAATGGCTGCACAAACAAAGGTAAGTGTGCCAGTTGTCACTGATAAGCTATGTGGTAGCTACCGCCCTGGCCATTTTGACGGTGTGGCGACAGTGGTGTTGAAGTTGTTTAATATCGTGCAACCAGATAGTGCGATATTTGGTGAAAAAGATTTTCAACAACTTTTATTAATTAGAAAAATGGTTGCAGACTTGAATTTGCCGGTTGATATTGTGGCAGGAGAAACAGTGCGCGAAACTGATGGTTTGGCAATGAGTTCACGTAACCAATATTTAGATCGACAACAGCGCTCATTGGCACCTAAACTGTATGAGCAATTATTGCTTATCAAGCAGCAAATAATCGCCGGGGAATATGACTTTAATCTGTTGAAACAACATGCAGTTACACAGTTACAGGCGTTTGGCTTTGAACCCGATTATGTCGATATTTGCCGTGAGAGTGATTTGGAACGAGCGCAAGAAGGTGATAAATGCTTGCGGATTTTTGTCGCGGCCAGATTAGGCCAGGCTAGATTGATAGACAACATTGCTTGTTATCTTGCTTGATCAAAACTAAAAAGCGATAATACTCAATTAGTCCACTATTGATTGTCGGATATGCAACTGACTTTATTAAAAACAAAATTACACCGTGCTTGTGTCACCCACTCCGAATTGGAGTATGAGGGGTCGTGTGCTATTGATGCGCGATTACTAGAAGCAGCAGGTATCCATGAATACGAACAAATCCAAATCTATAATGTAGCAAATGGTGAACGCTTCACAACGTATGCAATTCGTGCAGAAGCGGGTTCAAATATTATTTCCGTCAATGGTGCGGCGGCCCATAAAGCCTCACCTGGTGACCGCATTATTATTTGTGCTTACGTAGTATTGGATGAGCAGGAAGTTACTAATTTTAAACCGACATTAGTCTATTTGGATGAGAATAACGACATTACGCATATGCGTCATTCGATTCCTGTGCAAGCCGCTTAAAAGTATCTTTTATTCATTTTCCCAAAGCAAATCCACAATAATGGCTAATCAGTTATTGCTTATGCGTATGGTCATAAAATTTTAATATAAGCGTTATCAAGTTGTAACGCGCCTCATTCATCCTATAACGGATTTAATGAAATTCGAGGCGCGAAATGCTAAATATTGAACAAACGATTCAACAAAAATATCCAAGTTTTGAACATCGAAGTTCTTGGCTAACAAAACCAACACTTGGCTTGCTACGCAGATTAACTCACGAGCAAGAAATCAATCAGTTTCTAAATACGCATCAAGATTTACACGGCTTTGATTTCATTGATCAAGTACTGGATCATTTCAATTTTAGTTATACCTTATCAAACCGGCACCGGCATAATATTCCAGCTACAGGCAAAGTTATTATCGTAGCTAATCATCCTTTGGGTGCACTAGATGGTCTCGTGTTATTAAAGCTTGTTGGGGAAATAAGACGCGACGTTAAGATAGTTGCTAATAATATGTTGTTAGGTTTTGATGCCTTATCTGCATTATTTTTACCTGTTGATAATTTGTCAAAAAATACGCATAAAAGTCATATTGCAGCGATAGTCGACAGTCTAAATAATGAAGAAGCCGTGATTGTATTTCCTGCTGGTGAAGTATCACGAATTCGTCCTAATGGGGTACGTGATGGAAAATGGAATAAGGGTTTCCTTAATTTCGCAAATAAAGCGCAAGCACCGATTTTACCTATCTATATAGATGCAAGAAATTCCAGCTTATTTTATGGCTGTTCTATGGTTTATAAACCATTAGCAGGCATGATGCTGGCACATGAAATTTTTAATAAGCATAAAAAAAGCATATCGATGTGCGTGGGCGAATTGATCCCCTATCAGCAAATAGCGCAATTACCGATTGTGCAGTCTGAAAAAGCGAAATTGTTGCGGCGGCATTTATATCGCATCGCTAAAGGTAAATCACCGTTATTTAAAACGGAGCAAACGATTGCCCATCCTCAAGAACGCCGAGCAATAAAAAAAGAGCTGAAAGAGGCGCTTTTATTAGGTGAAACTCACGATGGCAAAATGATTTATTTGTTTGATTTTAAAACTGATTCAGCGGTCATGCATGAGATCGGGCGTTTGCGGGAATTGAGTTTTAGGCAGGTTGGTGAGGGAACAGGTAAGGGAAAAGATCTTGATCGTTATGATCGTGATTACCGGCACCTAATTCTTTGGGATGATCAGGAGTTAGAAATTGCAGGGGCTTATAGAATTGCAGAGGTAAATCAACTTAAAAATAGGCCAGATAGCCGAGGCATTTACAGTGAAGAGTTATTTCAATATCACACCGATAAAATGCAGGTCTATTTTGAACAAGGTATTGAGTTAGGCCGAAGTTTTGTCAACCCGCGATATTGGGGTAAACGTAGCTTAGATTATTTATGGTATGGCATAGGTGCTTATCTGAAATACAATCCACACATTCGTTATTTATTTGGTCCTGTCAGTTTGAGCAACCGTTATCCGGAATTAGCCAAAGCATTAATCATTGGTTTTTATCGACACTATTTTCCAGACAATGAAGGACTGGCGAGCGCTTACGTACCATATAAGATAAGTTATAAAGAGCATGGTAGCATTGATAAAATGATGTCCGGTATGGATTATAAATCAGACTTTATGATCTTAAAACAACGACTCACACATATGGGTGTCACCGTACCAACGCTTTATAAGCAATACACAGATTTATGTGAGCCAGATGGTGTACGTTTTATCGACTTCAATATCGATGAAAATTTTGCTTTTTGTGTTGATGGTTTGGTTATGATTGATATGAATCGTTTAAAGCCTGGTAAGCGTAAACGCTATTTATCCTAATTTATCGACTAAGGTAGCGTGACATTTTTTATACTTCTTACCACTATTACAAAAACAAGGATCATTCCGTGACAGTTTGATGGCGGGAAGTTGTTTGCCATCATAGTAATACCATTGTCCACGATGTTTTCTGAACTCTGATAATTCGTGCTGTTGCTCAATATCGATATCGAGAAAATAAGCAATAAAGTCAACAAAGGCCGTGTCGCCATCCGTTTTATGGTCGAGAATTTTTAATCCTAGCCAACGCGTTTTTTTGATAAGCTTTGAAATAGACATGGCATCACCAAAGCGTCGTTTTTTTGGATGGATAGTATCAACGAGATAAGCAATGTTGCCGTAACAGTAGGCAGTATAACGCGCTCTCATCAATTGTTCCGCTGTGTCCGGTTTGACTTTACCATCATGATATGGCTTACAGCAGTCAGGATAAATCTTACCGCTAAAACAGGGGCAAGGGTAGGTGTTCTTAGCCATGGTTTTCTCTATTGCTTTCAAAAGGTATTGTCATTAAATTAGGGTATATAAACTGATAATTCAAGTGCTGTTTCACCTTGTCATTACTGACAACTTTATAAGTAGTGTCAGGGTTTGAGGCGAATGAAGGGGGCGCGAGGCCCAGTAATGAACGTGCATAGCTGTAGAACTCACGTTTGCTGGGATGACTGTCGCTACAGCCATTGAGTGTTTCTCCCCAATAATTGTGTTTAATAATAGTCTTAATGATACCAATGCAATCATCACGGTGAATCAAATTAACAGGAGCGTCAGGATCTTTAATATGGTCATTTTTTTTGAAAAAACGGCCAGGATGGCGGTTATAACCAATTAAACCGCTGAATCTAAGTACCGTCGTGTCAAAATGTCCATTTTGCACAAAGAGTTGTTCAATTTGATATAGCGGACTATCTGGGTTTTCAGCCTGATCAGATTCAGTGACGAGTGTATTGCTGTTTAGGTAGACAGAGCTGGAACTGACGAACAAAACGTGTTTGACAGGTGACTGTTCTATCTGATGAATAAGATGTTGATAAGCAGTGATGTTTTTACTGGTGATATTAATGATCAACGTAGAACAATTGAAAAAAGGGTTTGTATCTTTAATTTGCTCTATATCAAGCAAATAGGCGTTAGCACCAATGTCAGTGAGTTGCGTTAATTTCTCGGCTGTCTTGGTGGACAAGTTAATCGAATAAGCTTGTTTCACTAATTCTGCAGCGAGCGGAAGGCCTAACCACCCGCTACCTAAAATGCTAATACATGATGTTGTCATAAACGATATGCCTTTCGAATGGTATCGACAGCTTGCCAACGCGCTGCTCTTGCTTTTTTATAGCGATGTTCAGTTTGTCTTGCTGATGGTTGTCCATGTAGCCTGCTGCTTTTTCTGAGGTAACTATCATACATGCGTTGTTGATAATGCTCTAGACTGGGAAATGGCTCGGAAAGTAATAATGAAATGGACTCTGCATTAGCGCCACTTGGGTGAGGTGGGGCAATCACTTTAGCCCGATATCTGGTTAATGTTTGTGACAGCCGGCCTTGTTGCTCTAATGTATCCAAAACGGATGCCACCATTGCCCCGAGAGGCACTATTTCAGCGTTTGGATTGATATCAGCGAGATCAGTGACAAACTGTGTCATCAACAGGTCGACCAGTTTGGGATTTTTGAATAACTGAACCTGTCCGCAGTAATCGTTAGCATTTATAAATACAGGATATTTGAGCAGAGAACAAAAATGGACTAAGTGACTATGCTGTCCCCACAAAGAACTTGAGCAAGGAATATCCAAGTGTTGCGGATAACCAAGTTTGTTGAGTATTTGGGTGATTTTAGGACGCATACCGCCGCTAAGGCTTGCTTGCTGCTTTACTGCTAGCAGGGCTGTTAACTCATCATTGTTTTGTGCATATTGCTGGAAAATAGCCAGTGCGCGATTCATTTGGCTACGCCCTGGCGTAATGCCAACAACTATGATTTTGGCATCGGTATTGACGTGATCAAACGGGGCATAAACGCAACGTAGTGACTGATCTTGCCAAAGTAATAGTTCTTTGTTGCTTGCTTTATCGCTATTGTATGCTAAGTGAGAGATGGATGCGCGATAACGATCAATAAGTGCATTGCGGGCAATTTTCATTGTTTAATACCTAACTTTAGACTAAGCCACCCCCCCATACTTCTGCCAATTCGATTTCGTAGCCATTGGGATCGTTAATATAAATTGATTTAGATTGCGGCCACTGCACAGGGCCATCATACTTGATGGTAATACCAAGCCTTTTGCAGTGTTGTTCAATATCGTTAAAATTAGCAATATGAAAACAAACGTGATTAAAGCCAGATTCAGCCGGCCCGGTAAACTCGCGGTTTTCATAGAGAGCAAGCAGTGCTTTTTTTGTGCCAATGATTCGGCCGTTAAACTCAGGCATGTCTTCTAACAGTTCAAAGCCTAATAATTGAAACCAGAAGTCACAGCTCTGTTCTAGGTTTTTGACTTCTAAATTGACATGATCGATACCGGATGTATTCAGAGTCATGACATCCTCCTTTAACCGTCAAACAATTCTATCCAGTGCATAACGGGTAGTTTACTCCCTTTTGCTAAATGCATTTGGCAGCCAATATTAGATGTAACAATAAGCTCAGGATCAGATTCAGTCAGATTAGCCAGTTTATTGTCGCGTAGCTGAGAAGCCGTTTTTGGTTCGAATAGCGAATAGGTGCCAGCACTGCCACAACATAAATGGGCATCGTTCACCGGCTGTAATTGATAGCCAAGTTTGCTTAATAAGGTTTCAACCAAATGAGGTAATTTTTGTCCATGCTGTAGAGTGCATGGGGCATGATAGGCTATTTTAGCGTTTTTCACTGTGAGATGTGACAAATCTTGCTCAGCTAAAAATTCAGCAATATCTTTCGTTTTATTAGCAATGACTTGTGCTTTTTGATAATAAGGGTCATCAGTTCTAAATAAAGTCGGGTAATCTTTTACCATCACACCACAACCACTGGCTGTTGAAATGATGGCATCATAACCATGATTAACAAATGGATACCAGCTATCAATGTTAGCTTTAATTTTAACCATCGCATCTCTCGGCGCTGCGAGATGCTGATCAAGGGCACCACAGCATTCATTTTGTGTTGTTTCCGTGACCGAATAGCCGAGTGTTGAAAGAACGTTTTTTGTCACATGATTGGTGTTTGGGGTGAGGGTAGGTTGAACACAACCGGTTAATAATAAGACGCGACCACGATCAGATTTATTAGGCTTAACGGATGTTGTCACTGTCGATTGCTTGAAAAGTGTACCGACAACGTTAAATAAACCAGGTGTGGTAAGTAATTTACGGACACTGGTTCGCACAGCTTTTTGCCATAGTGGTCGTTGGTGCTCGACTAATTCGCGGCCAATATCGACCAGTTGTCCATACTCAACGCCTGATGGGCAGGTGGTTTCACAAGCTCTACAAGTCAGGCAACGATCCAGATGTTTAATGCTTTCAGTAGAAAAGGCATTGTCTTCAAGTGCGGATTTTATCAGATAGATACGACCTCGCGGTGAGTCCAGTTCATTACCAAAGACGTGGTAAGTCGGGCAGGTGGCTAGACAAAAACCGCAATGTACACAGGAGCGCAAAATATCATCAGCTTTCTTGCCTTTGTGACTATTTGCGATGGTAATAGATAAATTAGTTTGCACGCTGAATGATGACTTATAGGTAGATGATTAAACGAAAAGGTGGTAGGGATCAAAGATCTCCTTTAAACCTTCCTCAATACGTTGTCTTGCCGGGGAACTGTTACTTTGTTTTAAGGTAGTGTGCTCAAGCTCAGTTAAATAGGCTTTAGGGAATACCTTGAGACTAATATCACAAATAACAGCTAGTTTACCTTGAGAACCTACTAGCAATCTAGCTATGTCATAACCTGCGACATTTTTCATTACAGTGCCACCGAAGTTAAGTTCACGTGCCTGACCATCGATGATTCTGACGCCAAGAACAGCATCCCGTAACTCTGCATTCCCTCTGGCATAGATACTGCCAATGGTAGACTGAGGATAATGGCGTGTATAAAACGGCAATGCCTGCTGATACTCAGACAAATGCTGCTCTATTTCCTGTAAAGGAGTGCCTGCTTTAACCGTCAATACCAGCTCTTCAGGATGGTATTCAATAATGCCGCTATAGTCCGACATTACAAGTGTATTTACCAAAGCGTTGCTTGTTGGCTTCATCTGACCTGCTATATGTATCGGTTCGCCTTTTGCGATGGCTTGTTGTATGTCAGTTAAAACCATGGTTTAAAACCGCTCCAGCTCAGGGTGTGGTAACTGCCCATGATGAACATGCATGCCACCCAATTCTGCACACCGGTGCAAGGTAGGGACGGCTTTGCCGGGGTTAAGTAAAGCGTCAGGGTCAAAGACAGCCTTTACTTGATGAAAGATGGCTAATTCATCTGATCCGAATTGATGGCACATTGCATCCAGTTTTTCGATGCCAACGCCATGCTCACCAGTAATTGTGCCCCCGAGGTCAACACAGTTTTTTAATATTTCAGCGCCAAAGGCCTCGGTTTTTTCCAGTTCACCTGGAATATTGGCATCATATAAGATGAGGGGATGCAAGTTGCCGTCACCAGCATGAAAAACATTTGCTACGCGTAAGCCATAACGTTCTGATAACTGTGATATGGTCGTTAATATATCAGCCAGATGTCGTTTGGGAATCGTGCCATCCATACAATAATAATCGGGTGATAAGCGACCGACTGCAGGGAACGCCGATTTACGCCCACTCCAGAGTGCAAGCCGGTGTTGATCATTTTTAGAAACGGTCAAACTATCGGCATGTTGCAAGATGTCTAACACCCGGTTACGTTCTTGTTGCACACTACCACGTGGCCCATCAAGCTCACACAGTAAGAGTGCGCTGACATCTTGTGGGTAGCCCACCTTGGTAAACTCTTCCGCTGCTTGTATGGCAAAGCTATCCATCATTTCAAGGCCGGCTGGAATGATGCCAGCTTTGATAATGTCACCGACCGCGTTAGCACAATCTTTAATTTCTTTGAAACCTGCCATGACAAGCTGTGCGAGTTCTGGTTTTGGTTTTAGTTTCACTGTAATTTCGGTGATAATGCCAAGCAGTCCTTCAGAGCCATTCATTACGGCCAATAGCCCCAGCCCTTCGTCATGGCGGTTGAATATCAACTCTTCGCCATCGAATGTCAGCATTTTAATTCCGTCAACATTGTGGACGGTCAGACCATATTTTAAACAATGAACACCGCCCGAATTTTCAGCCACATTGCCACCAATTGTGCAGGCGATTTGTGATGAAGGATCCGGTGCATAATAAAGGTCAAATTGATCTACAGCTTCACTGATTGCAATGTTTCTAACACCAGGCTCAACAACAGCCGTTTTATTTTCAACATCAACGCTTTTAATTCGGTTAAGTTTGGATAAGCCTAGGACGACACTATTTTCAAGCGGAATAGCACCGCCAGATAAGCCAGTACCAGCTCCGCGGGTGACAACGGGCGTGTTAAATTGTTTGCATATGGACAGTGTTTGTTTTATCTGTTGTATGTCATCGGGCAACACAACTGCGAGTGGTTTTTGTCGATAGACACTTAGCGCATCACATTCAAATGGTCGTGTACTTTCATCACCATAAATGACATTGTCCTTAGGTAGCTGGCGCAATAGTTCTTGAGTAACCGACATGCCCATCATTATAATGGCTATTTCCATTTTTAATCTAGAATGACTTAATTATGCAATCATTTAATCCTCCAGTACGTACTTTAATGGGCCCGGGCCCTTCCGATGTTCATCCCCGTGTTTTGTTGGCGATGGCACGACCAACTATTGGCCACCTGGACCCCGCTTTCATTGCTATGATGGAAGAAGTAAAAGAGGGCTTGAAATACACGTTCAAAACTGAAAATGAGCTAACGATGCCCGTTTCAGCCCCTGGTAGCGCAGGTATGGAAACGTGTTTTGCTAATTTAGTCGAACCCGGTGACCATGTTCTCGTCTGCATCAATGGTGTCTTTGGCAATAGAATGAAAGAGAACATTACCCGTTTTGGTGGTAAAGCAATTGTTGTCGAGGATGCGTGGGGCGACGCCGTTTCCGTTGATAAAGTTGAACAAACATTAATTGATAATCCCGATGTCAAAATTGTTGCGTTTGTCCATGCAGAAACATCAACAGGTGCGCAGTCTGATGCCAAAGCCATATGTGAACTGGCACACAAGCATGATTGCTTAACCATTGTTGATACAGTGACTTCCCTGGCTGGTTCAGAACTACGTGTTGACGAGTGGGGGATTGATGCGATTTATTCTGGTACGCAAAAATGTTTATCAGCAATGCCTGGTATTTCCCCTATTAGCTTTAATGAACGGGCTGTCCATAAACTTAAAGCGCGTAAAACGCCAGTACCGAGCTGGTTCCTTGATTTAAATCTGGTCATGGGCTATTGGGGCGCTGGTGCAAAGCGCGCATACCATCACACAGCCCCGGTTAACACATTATATGGCTTACATGAATCTCTTGTTATGTTGATGGAAGAGGGGCTGGAAAACGCATGGCAACGCCATTGGGATAATCATCTGCTGTTAAAACAAGGTTTGGCAGATTTAGGCATAAACTATGTTGTTAAAGAAGGTGACCGCCTGCCACAACTGAATTCAGTTTGGATTCCGGAAGGGGTGGATGATGCACATGTACGCTCACGACTGTTGAATGAGTATAACCTTGAAATTGGTGCAGGATTAGGTGATTTGGCAGGCAAAGTTTGGCGGATCGGCTTAATGGGTTTTTCATCGAGAAAAGAAAATATCGTTCTTTGTACTGCCTTGTTAGATAAGGTATTAAACGAGAAATAGGACGCCATATAAGATAGGCTAGACGGCCTACATATTTTCGCATTAGAAATTCAGGGTGTGGTAATGCGCTATAACAAACTAGGACACAGTGATATCGATGTCAGTGCAATTTGCTTGGGTACGATGACGTATGGTGAACAAAATTCAGAACAAGAAGGACATCAACAGTTAGATTTTGCTATAGAGCAAGGCATTAATTTCATTGATACTGCCGAGCTGTATGCAATTCCACCAAAAGCAGAAACGTATGGTAAAACGGAATCAATTATCGGTTCATGGTTAAGCAAACGTGGACGACGAGATGATGTCATACTCGCGACTAAGATTGCTGGTGGAGGTGACTGGGTCAGTCATATACGTGAAGGAAAAACGCGTTTTACAGCGTCTTATATTAATAAAGCTTTAGATGACAGTCTTCGACGATTAAAAACGGATTATGTTGATCTCTACCAATTACACTGGCCAGAGCGTGATACTAATTATTTTGGTCAGCTGGGTTATACGGTTTCTAACGAGGAGTTTGAATACACACCGATTGATCAGACATTACGGGTGCTAGAAAAGCAGGTGGCAGCGGGAAAGATTCGTTACATTGGCTTATCCAATGAAACGCCTTGGGGAATAATGCAGTTTTTAACCCTTGCTCGTCGTTATGATTTACCGGTCGTCGTGTCTGTCCAAAACCCTTATAACTTACTCAACCGAACGTTTGAAGTTGGTTGTGCTGAAATTAGCCATAGAGAAAAAGTCGGCTTGCTGGCTTATTCCCCGCTTGGTTTTGGTGTGCTCACCGGAAAGTACTTGCAGCAAGCGCAACCGCCGGCCGCTAGAATAACGAAATGGCCTCATTATGCGCGTTATAGTAATCCTCAGGCGGTGGCGGCAACGCAAGCCTATGTTGAACTGGCAAAACGTTATCAACTGGATCCTGCACAGATGGCATTGGCGTTTATTAATCAACAGGCCTTTGTCACCAGCAATATTATAGGTGCAACCACGATGGAACAGTTGGCCAGCAATATTGCGAGCATTGATGTCGTTTTACCGGATGATCTGTTGAGTGAAATACAACAAATTCATTTAAGCCAACCTAACCCGGCCCCATAATCAGGCATCTTCTATGACTTGGTCCGCGAGATTAACGTGACTACCATCTGACAGCACAAGTGTTTGTTGTTGCAACGCTAATTTAAGGCTAATTAATACCACAAGATGGTCTTTGCTTTGCAAAGCAGCATTAACAATATGGCCAGCGACTTGCCCATCTGATGTTTTAACATCGCTGCCAATTTCAATTTTAGCAGCTGTATTGGCCTCGGCTAAAAATAACCGTCTATTCGCTTTGCCGAGGTAATGTAGCCTTGCCACTACTTCTTGTCCTGGGTAGCAACCTTTGCTGAAGCTCACTGCATTATTGAGATCAAGGTTGAGTTGTTGCGGAGTAAATTTTTCTTGTGTTTCAGCTTTTACTGTCGCGATCCCTGCTTTGATATCCAATACATCCCAAAAAGCTGGGGGAGCAAGTGGAACGGTATCTTTAATAAGCGCGTGAACGGATGCCAGTTGTTCGCTGGGGCAGAGGATAAGCCAACGTTGATCTGTTGAGGGTAGTTTTAGCGAAAAGTAATGCTCAGTTTCTATACCTTGATAGTCATTTTCAGCGAGTTCCAGTGGAAGTTCCGTACTACTTTTCTTTGTAACCAGACCAAGACAGGCAACCTGATCACTGACATCAGAAATGGTGACTTTTGATCGCAACACATACATCTTTAAGCGAGCCATGAGACTGCTGGCAATGCATGTCGGAACGACTATTTGAAAGCCATGCTGGCGGCGGATGAGAGTGAAAAATGCGAGCAACCGCCCTTTGGGGTTACAAACCCCCGCATATTGTGCTTGATTCACTGCGAGCCCAGTAACGTCATTGGTCACTAAGTTTTGCAGAAATTGGCTTGCGTCTTCACCGGAAACGTCGATAACCGAGTTGTACTCCAATGGCATATATGCGCTTGGTAGCTCATTGTAATTAAGTATTTTAAGTTCAGATGCGTGTTGTAATAGATTTTGCCAAGTTTGATTCATAGTAACCACATGTTGATTTTTTGTGCCATAGTTTAGCTTGGATTCCAGCGAAGGACTAGCCAAGGAGGGTGTAATGACAAGGACAGTTTTTGCTATACCAATTAGCCGTTCGGCTTATATTCTTAGTTATTTACTGTTATGGCATTTAATTATTGCGTTGAGTATTGTCAGCTTAACATTAGCGACGGTCTGGAAACTACTTGCCCTTAGTTTTATTACTGTCAGTTTATGTTTTTATTACCAACGCTATTTTGCACGAAACAGCCCTTCACGGGTTAATGAAGTACATTGCACAGCGAATGGCGACTGGCACCTACATTTTGCGTCAAAGCGAGTTGTTTCAGGTTTAATTCTTAATCGCTGTGTGGTGACCAGATTGTTAGTCATTTTATATTTTGACTCACCTTATGTTTGGCAAAAACACAGTGTATTGATTGTTCGCGACAGTGTCGATGATGCGCTGTTTAAACAGTTACGTGTGTATTGCCGCGATCCTAATGTTTTCCGGCAATAATGGTGTTTTTTACCGGTTGGCTGGCATCGGATTCAGGGTAATCGATTGTATAGTGCAAACCACGACTTTCTTTACGTTGTAAGGCGGAGTCAATAATCAATTCTGCTATATCTGCCAGGTTGCGAAGCTCGAGTAAATCACTGCTAATACGGTAATTTCGGTAGTAATCTGCAATTTCTTGTTGTAATAAAGCGAGGCGTTGTTTGGCTTTGTTTAAACGCTCATTACTGCGGACAATGCCTACGTAATCCCACATAAATCGGCGTAACTCATCCCAGTTATGGCTAATTGAAATTGCTTCAGTTGCAGGTTTAACGTGACTGCTATCCCAACTTGGGATAGTGGTCGTTGTTTGCCTAACAGGGAGTCTGGCTTTTATATGATCAGCTGCGGTTTTGGCAAAGACAAGACATTCTAATAGTGAGTTGCTGGCCATGCGGTTAGCGCCATGTAAACCTGTGTTTGCGACTTCGCCAATGGCATAAAGCCCATCGATATTTGTTTGTCCCGACTGGTTTACTAATAAACCACCACAGGTGTAATGGGCTGCTGGTACAACGGGGATTAATTCACGGGTCATATCAATCCCAAATCGCAAGCATCGTTTATGAATTGTGGGGAAATGTTGCTTAATAAATTCGACAGGTTGATGGCGGATATCTAGATAAACGCAATCATCCCCGAGTCGTTTCATTTCATGGTCGATCGCTCTGGCCACAATATCTCGAGGCGCTAAATCGGCAAGAGGGTGAAAGTTTTGCATAAAATTCTGACCGTTAGCCAATGTCAATTTAGCGCCTTCACCACGCAAAGCTTCACTGATGAGAAAAGACTTAGCTTTGGGATGATACAAACACGTCGGATGGAACTGCACGAATTCCATATTGGCAACATCGCAACCTGCTCGCCAACCCATAGCAATACCATCGCCCGTCGACACATCTGGGTTGCTGGTATAGAGGTACACTTTGCCAGCACCACCTGTAGCCAGAACTGTGATGGGGGCGGTAAAGGTATGCACGGTATCTGTTTTTATATTCAGGACATAGCTGCCGAGGCAGCGGTTATCCTGATGGCCTAACTGCTTTCGGCTTGTAATAACATCGATACCAATATGGTAGGGAAATAATGAAATATTATGATGTTGTTTGACTTTGTCTAACAACGTCATTTCAACTTCCTGGCCGGTAGCATCTGCGGAGTGAATAATTCGCCGGTGGCTGTGCCCACCTTCTTGCGTTAGGTGGTAGGTTTCAGAGGTGATACCGTCTTTGGTGAAAGAGACACCTTGTTCTATTAGCCACTCAATGTTTTCCCTTGCATGCTCGACCGTATAACGGACGATATCAGGATCACATAGACCAGCACCTGAGCGGATCGTGTCGTCAATATGTGATTGTATTGAATCCGTCTGATCTAATACAACAGAAATACCACCTTGGGCGTAGAGAGAAGCGCTTTCTTCTAATTGATCTTTAGAAATAATAGCTACACGTGCATGATTTGCTAGGTGCAAGGCTAAGGTGAGTCCAGCTGTGCCACTACCTAGAATGAGTGCATCAAAGTCATATTGGTCTGTCATTAGATGAGTAAATTAGGCTAAATTAAAATTTGTAGTGATAGGATGTGGGTGCATAAAGGACCATAAGGGGATGGTTGCTCATTTTCAGAGTCACATTCATTGTGATAGAAATAGCTATTACTATGCCACAGTGGCCATTAATTTCAATACAAAATAGCGGATAAATTACTGCTATTCCTTTCTGTAATGACTGTTACCACGATCTGCAAATTGTCAAAAGTAATAATAGCTGCAATAAAAAAAGCTATTAGTAAACTTAGACACTAATTTACGTGATATCGACGTTTGTTAGTGAGTTCTGATTGATGATTATGTTTTAAACCGCTAAAGTAATCGTTTATAACTACTTTTATTCTAGGATTGATGGAACAAACTGTCATCACCATGGTCGATACCTCAACAAACATAAATAACCTCCGGCTTGTCGGAATAAATCGAGAAACCGGATGAGTGTAGATAAAGAACTTGTGCGGCGGGTGCAAGAAGGTGATAAGAAAGCGTTTGATGTGCTTATCCTGAAATATCAACAGCGAATCGTGCATGTCGTTAATGGCTTCGTTCATGATCCTGTTGAAGCACTGGACGTCGCGCAAGAGACATTTATAAAAGCCTATAAAGCGATTCATAATTTTCGAGGTGATAGTGCTTTTTATACATGGCTATATCGTATAGCTATCAATACCTCGAAAAATTATTTGACGGCAAAAGCAAGACGTCCGCCATCGGTCGATGTGGATGTGGCCGATGCGACGGTCACTCATGATGCTTATGAGTTAAAAGAATTTGATACGCCAGAAAACAAGCTGATGACGGGAGAACTGGAGTCGGCTATTCATACGGTTATACAAGGCTTACAAGAAGATACAGCAACTGCCATTAAGCTCCGGGAGTTTGAAGGCATGAGTTATGAGGAAATTTCACACGTTATGGGTTGTCCTATAGGTACAGTACGTTCACGGATTTTCCGCGCACGTGAAGCAATTGACAAAGAGATACAAAAGATTATGGGTGGGGGAAACAATGACAATGAAGAATGAAGAGTTATTGTCTGCGTTAGTGGATGGTGAACTACAAGATCAGGAGCTACAACAAGCCATTGATCTGTTGAGTAATAGCCAAACAGCAAAAGCACAGTTCATGCGTTATCAGAATACAAGCGACGTAACACATGGTTTTACACTATCAACACAACAGATTGATTTAACAGAACGAATTGCACTTCAGTTGGATTCTGAACCAACGGTTTCACGATCTAAGCAAAAGACTGATAAAAGCATGACATGGCGCCACTTGTTACCAGACTGGTTTTGGCAGCAAACCTTAGGCATGACAATTGCCGCATCCATCGGTGCACTTGCCGTTGTGGGTATCATGCAACAGCCTGGAACGCCGATGATGCCAGCAGCGCCGGTTGTTGCTTCGGTATCGGATCAAAATATCGTGGTGGCTACAACTGAAAAACAGCGTATGGACGAAACCGCTAATAATATGCCTACGACAACTCGGTGGACAGTTGGTGAACCGGATGTTGCAGAACGTTTAAACACCTACTTAATTGACCATAATGAATATGCGGTTGCATCGGATATTTTCTCCAATGCCAGAGTGATTGCGTATGAGGTCGAGTAAGCCATTATGAGAAGACTGCTACACGTTATATTTGCTTTGAGCTTCACCTTTTTTATGGCGTTACCAGCACAGGCTGAGCAATCAGCTATGGCTTTGCTAGAGCGGATGAGCATTGCGACAAAGCAGTTAAATTACGATGGTATCTTTACGTATCAGTCAGGCAAACGCATACAAGCGATTCGAATCATTCATAAATGGAATCATAACGGAGAAGTAGAACGCTTACTTTCGTTAAACGGTGCCGCAAGAGAATTGATTCGTACGGATGATATCGTGACATGTATTTTCCCAGAGGGTAAGCAGGTCAATATTAATAGGCGGCCATTAGGACGAGGATTCCCCAGTGATTTACTGAAAGGACTTAATTCGGCCAGTACTTATTATAAGGTGACACTCGGAAAAGAAGGTCGAGTAGCTAACCGCAAGGCGAGACAATTAATTGTTTCACCTGTTGATAATTTTCGTTATGGCTACAATTTGTGGGTTGATGAGGAATCGGCACTATTATTACAGTCAGATTTATTAACGGAAGATGGCATGATATTAGAGCAATTCGCTTTTTCCTCAATCACACTGGATCTTCATATACCTGATGAGCAACTGGCCCCTCATATGACGGGGCATCAGATGAGCTGGAATCGAATAGAAACAGTTAACCCTGAAGATATTGAAGAGAAAGACTCTACGTGGGATATTAACTGGCTACCTAAAGGCTTTGAATTAGTCGCTCACCAGCATCGACGTGTTAGCAATAATAAACAATTGGTAGAACAGAGTGTCTACAGTGATGGCTTGACATCAGTGTCGGTGTTCGTTGAAAAAAGTATGCATAAAAAACGCCATTTAAATGGTTTGTCAACGATGGGCGCAGTCAATGCTTACGGCCGAGTGGTGAATGATTATTTCGTCACGGTAGTCGGGCAAGCCCCACGGCACACTATTGAAAAAATAGGCCAGTCTATCCAGGTTACTAGCCATGATTAAGCAAGCTGCTAAGGTAATCGAAGTAGACGATGATAGTGTACTAGTAGAGGTTGCAAGGGAAAGTACATGTAGTCAGTGTCAGATCAAAAAAGGCTGTGGTACAAGTTTGCTGGAAAACCACGTCGGACGACGTTTTTCTCAACTTAAACTTGATAAACAGCCTAATCGTTTTCAAGGACAACACGTTGATTTGGCTGTTTCCGAACAAGTCGTACTTCGTGGTGCCTTTGTCATGTACCTCGTTCCACTGATCATGTTATTGGCGTTTTCATCGACAGCACGCTTTGCCAGTTTTTCACAGCCTGTTGAAATTATTGCAGGCTTTTGTGGTCTCTTTTTTGGGTTTTACCTGGTCAGCGTACGATTAAAAAATAAAAAGTTTGGATTAGAAGCAACGTTTATAGAGGATAAAAAATGAAGCAAAAGTTTTGGAACCAATGCTTAATATTTATAGTGTTGTTTGGATTGCATTTAAATGCTCAAGCACGCAGTTTGCCAGAGTTTACTGAGCTAGTTTCGGAAAACGCACCTGCCGTCATTAATATCAGTACGACTAAGACGAATACACAACGGCGCATGCCGGGGTTGCCGCCAAATATGCAAATTCCAGAAGGCACGCCCTTCGATGAATTATTCAAACACTTTTTTGATGGGCAGGGTAATGGTGCTCCAGAAACGTATGAGACACACTCTCTTGGTTCTGGTTTTGTCTTGTCATCAGATGGCTATATTGTAACAAATCACCATGTGATTAAAGATGCAGATGAAATTATTGTCCGTTTTAGTGACCGGACAGAGCTTGAAGCTAAAGTGTTAGGTAGCGACCAGCGTAGTGATATCGCTCTTCTTAAGGTGGAAGCAACAGGACTCAAAACTGTGGAATTAGGCGACTCAACAGATATGGAAGTCGGTGAGTGGGTTTTGGCAATTGGTTCTCCTTTTGGCTTTGATTACTCTGCAACGGCAGGCATTGTCAGTGCATTAGGACGAAATTTGCCAAGTGATAATTATGTGCCTTTCATTCAAACAGACGTCGCTATTAACCCGGGTAACTCGGGCGGACCATTGTTTAACCTGGATGGTGAAGTAATCGGGGTAAACTCCCAGATTTATAGCAGAACAGGTGGCTTTATGGGGCTTTCTTTTGCAATTCCTATGGATGTTGTAATGGAAGTAGTCGAACAGATTAAAGAACAAGGCTATGTCGATAGAGGCTGGTTAGGCGTTGTTATTCAAAATGTGACCCGCGAATTGGCAGAATCGTTTGGTCTGGAAAAACCAGAGGGTGCCTTAGTGTCACGTGTAATGCCTGACAGTCCTTCTGAAAAAGCAGGGCTACAGCCAGGTGACGTTATTTTGAAATACGATGGCAAAGAAGTGGTGAAATCGTCTGCATTACCGCCATTAGTCGGTAGAACAAAAGTAGGTAGCACCGTTCCTGTTGTTGTCATGCGTGATAATAAACTCAAAACCCTCAAGGTCACCATTGAAAAACTGGATGATGGCGGCAAAGCAATTAAAACAAGCGATAAAACGTCTAGAAATTTATTTGATAAACGTTTAGCCGTCGAGGTCATTGACCTTAATGCGCAGAGACGTGATGCCTTATCTCTTGATAAGGGCGGTGTTCTCATCGTAGATGTTGAACAAGGACCAGCACGTCAGGCAGGCATACGTAAGGGTGATGTGATAGTCAGCCTGAATAACGAAAAAGTAAAAAATGCCAAGCATTTTTTAGATTTAGCTAAAAAGTTACCAGAAGGTAGTGCAATTCCAGTGCTTGTTCAGCGTAATCAAGATGCTATTTTTCTGGCATTACGAATAGAAAAAGAAAAAAGTTAAATCTTATGTAATGGAATTGAAAATAGGATTTTTATCCTCGGGAAAGTATTGATAATTTTGGCTTTGCCGTGAAATCTTTTATTTATTACTAAAGCGGCCAGTAACAATTGTTACTGGCCGCTTTTTATTATGTATATAGGGAGTGTTGTGCATTATAAAAAACAATATCAAAAGTTGCTCTTGCTCAACGTTTAAAGGTAGAGTTATAGAGGGTGGGATAGTGATAGCTGTTTCAAGATTAAAAATTGCTCAGCTAGAAAGTACACGAAGGAAGCGCATCGAAAAATAGTCACTTAGTAAGGTGTCAGGTATTGATGAGTCATGAAAAAATTGATTAAACAAACACACCACCCGCGCATTCAAAATAAATTAATTCTTTTTTTATTTGTAGTAGGCGTTGTAACCATTGTCTTTTTGATAGTTTTCTATCAGTCTTTTTACACCAGTCTTGAAAATGAAAGAAAAGAACAAATGAAACAGTTGTCAACTGTGTCGATGGGTATTATTCATTATTTTCACGATCTGACTGTAGCTGGAGAATTGGAATCATCTGACGCCCAAAAATATGCAATGAATGCGGTAGCTAGTGCCACTTACGGGAAAGGGGGCTATTTCTGGATCAATAATACTAAGGGTGAGTTGTTAATGAACCCTTATACGCCTGAGTTGGTTGGTATGAGTCTACTTGAGTGGACGGATGTAGATGGAAACTATATTTTTAAAAACAAAAAATTTATCAAAAAAGCGAAAGAAAGCGGTGATTGGATTAGCTATTATTGGCCAAAACCCGAATCTGAAGAAAAGACGGTAAAAATCTCTTATATAACTTATTTTGAACCATGGGACTGGGTTCTAGGAACAGGTGTTTATATTGATGATATGCAAAACAATATTTACCAACTTATTGATAAAACAGTAGGAATAGTGTTTCTAGGTTCTTTGTTTTTTCTCGCATTTTCAATTTTTGTTGTTCATTATTTTACGTCTAAGCTTGCTGAAGTTACAGTGCGTGACGGCTTAACTGAGGCATATACCAAGGCGTTTTTAAACGAATTGTTACCGACCATTCTGGCTAAGAAAAAGCGATTTAATACGCATATTCTTGCTGCTATATTTTTTGATATAGATTTTTTCAAGTCCGTTAACGATGAGCATGGGCATGATTGTGGGGATAGAGTGTTGCGAGAAGTCGTTAGCGTTATACTCAATAACACAAGACCTGATGATTCTTGTTTTCGTTACGGTGGTGAAGAATTTCTTGTCATTGGTATCTATGAAGATAAGGCTTCTGTCATCGGCGTGACAGAAAGAATAAGAAAGGAAATAGAAAAACTGGTTTTTAACGAACATGGTGTTGAATTTAAGATCACTATCAGTGCTGGTATAGCTATACATGCGGATGAAACACAACCCTTCGATGAGACAATAAAACACGCGGACCAGAAGATGTATCAATCGAAAGAAGCTGGACGTAATTGTGTATCAATATAGTGGGCGGAACAATCAAATAAGCGCTGGGCGATGATAGTATGCTTAACTACCTCCCACTTTTATTCTATCTTAAGTAATGCTTTCATCTTATGCATGGATATAATTGACTTCAATTGGAAAATTATATGAAAAAACTTATTCTCATAGCGTTGTTTGTCTTTTTATTACCGACTGTGAATTATGGAGCGGAAAAGGCAAAGCACGACGAACATTCAGCGAAACATCACACGTCCCATAACATTGAGAGGCTATCCCCGGATTTGCGAGATTTGCTTTCTCAAGAAATGAAAGCATTACAAGACGGTATGAT